>OGJU01000929.1_pt1 | contig 23911 bp, 17 predicted proteins | sample 1572251 | NCBI WGS metagenome assembly OGJU01 (sample SAMEA2582144, study PRJEB24529) | metagenome | biome: Human gut stool | place: China | collected 2011
GGTAGTATTTGCGCCAGCCGTTCTGCCAGTCCTCCTGCTCCACGCCCTCGGTCTCAGAGGTGTAGGGGATGCCTGCGGCCTCCATCCGGGCCGCGATGAGGGCCAGCGTCTCCACCGGCGAAGCGCCCGGCTCGAGGTACATATGGATGATGACGGTGTCCCGGGGCTTGTCCAGCAGCTCCTGCTCGATGAGGTCCACGTGGGCGATCTGCTCCACCTGTTCCTCGATGTCGCTGTAGTCTTCGATATAAATGCCGCCCTCCGCGATCATGGTGGCCACGGCCTCAGCGGCCTCGGCGTCGGCTTTGGATACGGTCAGGCGAATATCAGTCCATTCCATAAGGATGCTCCTTCCGTGTATTGGGGATATACTGTCTTTATAGTACCCGATTCCGGCCCGGGATGCAAGCTCTCGGGCCGAAAGATACCCGAAAAGGCTTTCTTTTTTCCCGGCAGTATGTTAATATGGTGTCGTACCCGGACTGGGCCCGGGCGGCTTCCTGCCGGAAGCGCCCGCCGCATCGTTCCCCAAAGGAGGAATTATCGTATGTTTTTGGGAATGGATATTTACAGCTGGATCGCCGCTATCGTCATCGCGCTCATCGTCACATTCCTTCCGATCACGCTGCCGTTCAAGATCGTTCTCGCCATGGTGGCCATGGCCTGCTTCTACTTTGGACGCAAGTATTATCACAACCATAAGAACGGCGGGGCCGAGACGCCCAGCATGAGTTCTGCCGAGAGCGAGGCACTGGCCTCCGGCATCCTGAAAGCCCTCGGCGGCAAGGATAATATCGTCAAGGTGGACTACTGCGCCACCCGCCTCCGCTTTGAGGTACACAGCTACGCCTCCGTGGACGAGGCCGCTGCCAAGGCCGCAGGCGCAGAGGGCGTCATCCGCCCGGCCAAGAACGCCTGCCAGGTGGTCATCAAGGGCGATGTGCAGGCTGTGTACGATGCCCTGCGCAAGCAGCTGTAACTAAGAAGCCGTTTTCTTACGAAAACAACTTCTTGAACACCGCCGGGAACGGGCCGCTGCGCCCGGCCCGGCGGTATTTTTATCAGAAAGGAATTTTGATATGAATCCCCAGACCTTTACGTGGAAGAAACTCACCGCCGACGAGCTGACGCGGGTGTATCTGGACGAGATGCGCCGCGACTTCCCGCCCAGCGAGCTGAAACCCCTGAGCATGATACTGAACAGTGAAGCCGTCGGCATGGCCCACACCTGGGGCGTGTTCGAGGGGAAGACGCTGGTGTCCTATCTGCTGATGGTGCGGCCTATGGGCTGTGAAGTGAGCCAGCTGGACTATTTCTCCGTCCTGCCCGCCTACCGCAGCACCGGCATTGGCGCAAAGCTGCTGGCCGCTCTGCCCGCCCACGAGGAGGGCGCAAAGGCCATCCTCATCGAGGCCGAGTGTCCCGAGAAGGCCGACGACGAGGCCATGGCCGTCCGGCGTCTGGGCTTTTATGCCCGCTGCGGGGCCGTTGACACCGGCTGGACGGAGCATCTTTTCGACGCATGGTTCCGGGTGCTGGTCCTGCCTGCCGAGGGGGAGACACTGGATGCGGAGACGGCCAACAAAGAGCTGGCCGACTGCTACAGCCGGGTGATGGGCGCGGACAAGTGGCGCAGATATGTCCAGCTCTACCGCCCGGACGGCACGGAAGAGAAATTCTGATTCGATCATAGGGTCTGAAAGGCTGCTTTACGTTCTGTGAAGCAGCCTTTTTTGCACCCCTCAGCGGGCGGGATGCACAAACAAAAGTGCAGATTTTTGACAGTTTGACCGGGAATGTAAAATCGAGTGTCCTGTTTTCCACACCGGCTTTACCAGAGGATGACAGCAGCGCAAAAACACCGCACAAAGCTTTACCTGCATTTTGCGCCGCCATGGTCGCAGCTGGATGGGCGGTGCGCTACAATAAAGGCATCCCAAGAGAGACACAACAAGGAAAAGAAAAACAGCCCGGCCAGAACAAAAGGGCCGGCCCAGTTGAAGGAGATATTATGATGAAAAAGATCACTCGTCGTTCGTTCCTGTCCATCTGCGGTGCTGCTGCCGCGGCTGCTGCCCTGACCGCCTGCGGCGGCGCAGCTTCTTCCACTGCTGCCTCTTCTGCCGCCGCATCCGCTTCTTCTACGGCTGCGCTGTCCGGCAATGTCGCCACCGGCGGTTCCACCTCTATGAAGAACGTCATCGCCGCCCTGACCGAGGGCTTCGCTGAGATCGAGCCGGATGTCACCATCAGCTATGACCCCACCGGTTCCGGCGCAGGCATCACCGGCGCTACCGATAAGACTCTGGACATCGGTCTTTCTTCCCGCGCCCTGAAGGCTGACGAGACCGGCGTCACCGGCACGATCGTAGCTCTGGACGGCATCGCCATCATCGTCAACAAGGACAGCAAGGTCGAGGACCTGACCGTTGACCAGCTCAAGCAGATGTTCACCGGCGAGATCACCAACTGGTCCGAGGTCGGCGGCGACGACGGCGAGATCGTTCTGGTGGGCCGCGAGGCTGGTTCCGGCACCCGCGATGGCTTCGAGAGCATCGTGGACGTCAAGGATTCCTGCAAGTACGCGCAGGAGCTGACGGCTACCGGCGCCGTCATCAGCGCTGTGGAGGCCAACCCGCTGGCCATTGGTTACGCTTCCCTGTCTGCCGTCGGCGACACCGTCAAGGCTGTGACCGTCGGCGGCGTGGAGTGCAGCGAGGAGACCGTCAAGGACGGCAGCTATGAGGTGCAGCGTCCCTTCGTGTTCGTCACCAACGACTCCGTCACCCTCTCCGCTCAGGCTCAGGCGTTCTTCGACTTTGCTACCAGCACCGACGCTGCCGACCTCATCCGCACCGCAGGCGCTGTACCGGTGAACGAGTAATTTTGCGAGGGATCCCTCAGGTGTTTTTATGAAAAAATTCGAGCTGCCCCGCACCCCGGCCCAATGGCTGGAAGCTGTCATGAACGCCATCTTCTTCCTCTGCGGCATCCTTGCTGTGGGCTGCGTGGCTGTCATTACCATCTATATGTTCCTGTCGGGCCTGCCCGCCATCGGAAAGATCGGACCGCTGAAATTCCTCTTTGGCACCGAGTGGGCCTCCACGGCGTCCGAGCCGAAGTACGGCATCCTGCCCTTCGTGCTTTCGAGTATTTACGGCACCCTGGGCGCGTCCCTCATCGGCGTGCCGGTGGGCCTGCTGACAGCAGTGTTCCTCTCGAAAGCGGCAGCTCCCGGCGTGCGCAATGTGGTCGTCACGGCGGTGGAGCTGCTGAGCGGCATCCCCAGCGTGGTGTTCGGTCTGCTGGGCATGCAGGTACTGGTGCCTGCGGTGGCGAAGGTGTTTGGCAAGGCGTCGGGCGCCTGCCTGCTGTCGGCCATCGTGGTGCTGTCCATCATGATACTGCCCAGCATCGTGTCGGTGTCGGTGACGGCCCTCAACGCCGTGCCGCCCGAGTATGAGCAGGGCAGTCTGGCACTGGGGGCGACCGATACGGAAACGTGGTTCAAGATCAGCATCCCGGCGGCCAGGAGCGGCATTGCAGCCGGTATCGTTCTGGGCATTGGCCGCGCCATCGGCGAGGCAATGGCCGTCATGATGGTGGCAGGCAACAGCCCCAATATGCCGGACAGTCTCTTCCGCAGCGTCACCTTCCTGACCACGGCCATCGCCAAGGAGATGAGCTACGCCAGCGGCCTGCAGAAGCAGGCGCTGTTCAGCATCGCGCTGGTGCTGTTCGTCTTCATCATGGTCATCAATGTGCTGCTCAACGCTGTGCTGAAGGGAGGAAACAAGGATGAAAAGTGACTTCTCCCCCTCCCGTCGCGCATGGAACGTCATCATGACCGCTGTGGTCTGGGCGGCGGCAGTGCTGGTCATCGCCCTCACGGTGGGCGTCATCGGGCTGGTACTGGTGCGTGGCATCCCCCACATCAGCTGGGAATTCCTTTCCACCACCGCCAGCGTCCTCAAAGGCACCGACGGCATCCTGCCCGCCATCCTCAACACGTTATATGTCATCCTGCTCACCCTGCTCATCATCCTTCCGCTGGGTGTGGGCGCGGCAGTTTACCTCACGGAGTACGCCTCCAACCGGAAGCTCATTGAGGTCATCGAGTTCACGAATGAGACGCTGGCGGGCATCCCCAGCATCATCTACGGCCTCGTGGGTATGCTGGTCTTCGCCCAGACCATGGGCTTTAAGACCTGCCTGCTCTCCGGCAGCCTGACGCTGGTGGTCATGAACCTGCCCACCATCATCCGTACCACGCAGGAGTCCCTCAAAACGGTGCCGCAGGGCTACCGGGAGGGCGCTCTGGGCCTCGGCGCGGGCAAGTGGCACATCATCCGCACCATCGTGCTGCCCTGCAGCATCGACGGCATCGTCACCGGCTGCATCCTGGCCGTGGGCCGTATCGTGGGTGAGAGCGCGGCCCTGCTCTTCACCGCCGGTGCGGCGGAAGTTATTGCAGGCAGCATCGCCAAGGCTTACACATCCAACGGCGCGACCCTCTCCGTCCTGCTCTATCTGCGGGCCTTCGAGGACGGCGACTTCGCCTCCGCCTGGGGCATCGGCGCAGTGCTGCTGGTTCTGGTGCTTCTCATCGACCTCGCAGCCCGTCTGGCAAAAACAAAGCTCAAACAGAAACAGTAAACCTCTCCGTCATCGCTGACGCGATGCCACCTCCCCTATCGAGGGGAGGCCTTGGCATGTCGGAAAAGTCAGCCTCTTCGCCAGAGGCTCCCCTACAAGGGGAGCTGGCGGGCGCAAGCCCGACTGAGAGGTTGGATGAAGGAGCAGTCAACCAATAAAGGAGTCTGTATGGCATCAATTATTACGGCCCATGACCTGAACCTCTGGTACGGCGACTTCAAGGCCCTCAAGGGCATCTCGCTGGACGTGGGCGAACAGGAGATCACGGCCCTCATCGGTCCCTCGGGCTGCGGCAAATCCACCTTCCTCAAGACCCTGAACCGGATGAACGACCTTGTGCCGAACGTCCGTATCGAGGGCGACGTCCGGCTCCGGGGTGAGGATGTTTTCTCGAAAGAGATGCAGCTGACCGACCTGCGCCGCCGCGTGGGCATGGTCTTCCAGAAGGCGAACCCCTTCCCCATGAGCATCTACGACAATATTACTTACGGCCCCAAGCTCCACGGCGTCCGCAATAAGGCGGAGCTGGATGAGCTGGTGGAAAGTTCCCTGCGGGGCGCTGCCCTCTGGGACGAGGTGAAAGACCGCCTGAAAAAGAGCGCGCTGGGCCTCTCCGGCGGTCAGCAGCAGCGCCTGTGCATCGCCCGGGCTCTGGCTGTCAAGCCCGAAGTCCTGCTGATGGACGAGCCCACCAGCGCCCTCGACCCCGGCTCCACCATGAAGGTGGAAGAGCTGATGAGCGAGCTGAAAAAGAACTACACCGTCGTCATCGTCACCCATAACATGCAGCAGGCGGCCCGTATCAGCGACCGCACGGCATTCTTCCTGCTGGGTGAGCTGGTGGAGTGCGGCCCCACGAGCGAAATTTTCAGCACCCCGAAGGATAAGCGCACCGAGGACTATATCTCGGGCCGCTTCGGTTAAAAAAGGAGGGTTTGCGATATGAGCACACGCACACAGTACGAAGCCGACCTCACGGCCCTGAAGGAATCGCTGGCCAAGATGAGCCAGCTCTCTGCCGACGCGGTGGAAGATGCGCTGGAAGCCCTCTGCACGGCGGACGCCGAGGAAGCAAAGGGCATCATCAAGGGCGACACCGAGGTCAACCGGATGGAGCGGGACATCGAGCACCGCTGCATGACCCTGCTGCTGCGTCAGCAGCCGGTGGCAAGTGATCTGCGCTTTATCTCTGCTGCCATGAAAGTGGTGACGGACGTGGAGCGCATCGGTGACCATGCCGCCGACATCGCGGAGATCGTCCCCCATCTGGCCGGCGTCCGCAAGGCGGGCGACCCCGCCGTGAGCAGGAGCATTGAGATGGGCCGTAAAGCCCACAAGATGCTGCAGGACGCCATGAGCGCCTTTGCGGCAGAAGATGAGGCGGCGGCAAAAGCCGTCATCGACGCCGACGACGCGGTGGACTACGACTTCAACACCATCAAGCGGATGCTGGCGGCGGAGATCGCCGCCGACCCCGGCAAAGTGGACGCCGCGCTGGATGTGCTGATGGTCATTAAGTACCTCGAGCGAATCGGCGACCACGCCGTGAACATCGCCGAGTGGGTGGAGTTCCTGCGCACGGGCCGGTATCACCACGAGAAGATGTTCTGAGTTCTGTTTTCCTCTTTTTCTTTTCCTGAAAAGCTGCTGCCCGAGGCGGGCGGCAGCTTTTGCTTGTTTCTCCGAAATTTTGCAACGCATTTGAGCAAAACAGAGAAAGATTTGGAGATCATTGACAAAAAGCGCCGGGGGGGGGGTAAGATAAAAGTTAAGAACAAGAGAGGAGAAAGTGATATGCGGTCGAAAAATAAGATTTCTCATAAGATGATGGCTGTGCTGGCCGCAGCCCTGATAGCGGCGATGCTTCTGACAAGCTGCGGCGGGGGCGGCGGGGGAGGTGGCGGAAGCACGGGCGGTGGCTCGTCTACCGTGGAGCCGACCCCGACACCCACTCCGACGCCCACACCGGGTCCCGACCCCATTCCGACGCCGGACCCTGCGCCGACACCGGACCCTGACCCCATTCCGACGCCGGACCCTGCGCCGACGCCAGATCCTGATCCGGAGCCCGACCCAACGCCAACCCCCGACCCGGATCCTACGCCTACTCCCACTCCTGACCCCGATCCGGTGCCGGAACCGACTCCGACTCCTGACCCGGATCCTACGCCTACTCCCACTCCTGACCCCGATCCGGTGCCGGAACCGACTCCGACTCCTGACCCGGATCCCACGCCAGACCCGACTCCGACTCCTGATCCTGACCCCGCACCAGACCCTACGCCAGCGCCCGACCCGGAACCGGACGAAGACGGATTGATAACGCTGGTGGATAAGACGGGCGTATTCTGGCGTGTGCAGCCGACCGGTAAGACGACAGGCACGATCATCGGCTATAACAAAAACAAGATGGGAACGGGCGGAAAGGCTCTTCCTCAAATTATAAACTTCCCAGAAAAACTTGGAAAATATACCATCACAGCAATCGGCGATGGAAGACGAATCCTTTTTGAAAATGACGAAACGGTAAAGGAAATCGTCGTTCCGGCCAGTGTGGAAAAAATCGATGAAATGTCCTTTGCGGGAATGCTGGCACTGAAAAAAGCGACGATAAAAGGCCCGTCTAAACTGGGCAAGTCTTTGTTTGATGGTTGTCAGGCTTTGGAAGAAGTAAAGCTGAATGACAATATCACAAAGATACCGGATTTTGCGTTCGGAGGCTGTAGTAGCCTGCAAAAGCTCACCCTGCCGTCTAAACTCAAAACGATCGGAACATATGCATTCTACGGAGCGTTTCAGGATGCCCAAAAGCATCCGACTCTTGAGCTTCCGCAGACGGTGACGAGTGTGGGGCAATATGCCTTTAGGAACACTGATTTTGAAGAGATCGTTGTGCCGTCCGGACTCCGGAAAATCGAAACCGGAGCATTCGATGCAAATGGGCTGAAGCGCGTCAAACTGCCCGAAGGTGTAGAAGAAGTGGAGGAAGGTGCATTTGGAAGTACGACAACAGGCTCGATCTATCTGCCGAAAAGCATAAAACGAGTTGGAAACGATGCATTCGGAAGATATGCGTCGTGCTATGTTTACTATGCCGGAAGTGAGGCGGATTGGAAAAAAGTCCCCGTCGAAGGTGGTGGGCAGGACGGAAGCCATGCATGGGAGGAGTCATGGATCTTTTATGATGTGACCCCGGAACAGTATGAATCCGTTTGGAACGTGTCTCATACGAACGAGATCATCTGGGAATTCGGAAAAAACTCAACGGGAATGTCGGTGGGCGGCTATGATAAAGCCGGACAGACGCCTGCGGGAGATGTGGTATTCCCGGATACGATCCAAATCGTGAGCGGCACGTTCCCTGTGACGCAGATCAGCGGATATGCACTGAAAGACTGCACGGAAGTGAAGAGCGCCGTTGTCCCGGATGGAGTGACCACCATCGGAGAGAGTGCATTCAGCGGATGCACGAGTCTGACGAAGGTATCTCTGCCAGAAAGTGTGACCTCAATCCGAAACAATGCATTTTATGGCTGTACAAGCCTGCCAAGCATTTCTCTGCCGAAGGATATTGATGGAATCGGGAACGGCGTATTCCGAAACTGCACATCACTCACCAGTATTTCTCTGCCAAAGGGTGTGACTGTTGTCGGCGATAATGTCTTTAACGGATGTAAGAGGTTGTTTAGTGTTTCCCTGTCAAGCTCGTTGGAGTCAATCGGTAAGCAGGCATTCTATGGATGCGGAGCACTCCAGAATATCATGCTGCCGGAAGGTCTGCGGACGATTGGAGAAAGTGCATTTGAGGAGAGCGGACTCCGGGAACTCATTGTTCCGGAAAGTGTGACACAAATTGGGGATGCTGCTTTCTACAGGTGCGGCCAGTTGAAAACAGCAACCATCAAGGGTAACAGCAATTTTCCACGAGGCTCACAGATAAGAAGAGGTGTGTTCTGCTACTGTGGGAATCTGGAAGAAGTCAAACTGAATGACGATATTCAGGAACTGCCGGACTTGATGTTCTGCTACTGCTACAAGCTGAAAAAAATCAACCTGCCGTATAAATTGAAGAATATAGGCGGTGTAGTATTTCGGGGATATATAGGAGAAGAGCTGAGACTGCCAGATACTGTAACGAATGTCGGCGTGAAGGCCTTCTGTTACATAAAAACGAAAAAGGTGGCGCTTTCCCAAGGAATGACGTCAATCGTCAATGAGACCTTCTATCATGCGGACCAGATGAAAGCCATTTATATCCCGAGGTCTGTAAAAAACATAGGACGAAGCGCATTTGATGAATGCGACGGGCTGCAGGACATCTACTACAGCGGCAGTGAAGCCGATTGGGCCAACATGAAGGTCGAATCCACCGGAAACGAAGCGCTGACCAAAGCGACCATCCACTACAACGCAAGCGTCAGCGACCTTGGCCTGACCGAGGAATTCAGCCTTCTCTCCCTGCTGGGCCTCTGATGTGCGTCGAAACCCCGTCTGAAAAATTTTGGAGTTTTTTCTTGTCTTATGCAATTTCCGGCCCGGATGCGCCGTATTATAAGCAGAAGCCTCCCAACAGAGGGACGCTTACGAGACCTGAGCGCGGCCCGGATCCGACATCCCCCATGTCCCCGGCTGCGCCGCAACGGAGGATACCTATGAGCATCAAGAAATTCCCGCTGGAAGCCTACGGCGCGGCCGTCAGCCGCGAAGAGCTGGTGCAGGCGGCTTTGGATGAGATCACCAAGAATTACCGTGAGGCCAGCCTCTCCAATGTGGCCCGCAGTTACGGCGTCTCTCTGGCCTATGTCAGCGAGTGCGTCCGGGCGCAGACAGGCCGTACTTATAAGGAATTGCTCCAGAAGCACCGGATGGAGACTGCCGCCCGCCTGCTGCGCCGCAGCGACTGGAACATCCAGCAGATCATCACCTACGTCGGCTACGAGAACACCAGCTATTTCTACCGCCTGTTCCACGAGCGGTACGGCCAGAGCCCCCGTGAGTACCGTCAGAGCCGCGCGGCCCGCACCCGCACACCGGCCTGACCTTTGAGCACACTGCGAAAAAAGACGTCCCGTGTCTGCGGGACGTCTTTTGATGTCTTAAGATGGAAAAACGATGCAGAGTGTGTTACAATAAAAACCAGACCTGCAAAAATGCGGGAGTGCGCCGCGGCGCACGGAAAGAGAAGGTGGAAACGGAATGTTTCGTGGAGCACGGCGCTCTGATTTGGAGCAAATTTTAGAGATCTATGCCCATGCCCGGAAAGCAATGGCGGATTCGGGCAACCCGACCCAGTGGGGTGACAGCTATCCGCCGCAGGAGATGCTGGAAGAAGACATCGACTCCAACCGGCTGTTCGTCTATACGGTGAACGGCCGTCTCGAGGCGGTGTTTGCCTTCATCCTCGGGCCGGACCCCACCTACGCGAAAATCGAAGACGGACAGTGGCTCAACGATGAGGTGCCTTACGGCACTATCCATCGGCTGGCCTCGGCGGGTGACCGCAGGGGCGTGGCGTCTGAGGTCATCGCATGGTGCCTCGAGCACTGCGAGAGCCTGCGGGCCGACACCCACGCCGACAACAAGATCATGCAGCATCTTCTCGAGAAGAACGGTTTTGCCCGCTGCGGCATCATCCATGTGGAAGACGGCACGCCCCGCGTCGCCTATCAGAAGCTGTCGGCCACCGTACACATGAAGGAAGAATAAGGAGGGACTGGCATGAAGATCACACAGGTAAAGCTGGGCCGTATCTCGACCCCGCTCCGCGTCCCCTTCAAGACAGCGCTGCGCACCGTGAGCAGCGTGGAGGACGTCATCGTTGAGCTGCACACCGACACCGGCGCGGTGGGCTACGGTGAGGCACCTCCTACCGGCGTCATCACCGGCGACACCACCGGTGCCATCATCGGCGCCATCCGTGACCACATCGCCCCGGCCATCCTGGGCCGCGGCCTCGACGAGTTCGAGGATCTGACCGCCGCCGTGCAGAAGGCCCTCGTCCACAACACCAGCGCCAAGGCTGCCGTGGATATGGCCCTGTGGGACCTGCTGGGCCAGAAGTACAGCGCCCCGGTCTACCGAATGCTGGGCGGCGCGCGCAGCAATATCGTGACGGACATCACCATCAGCGTCAACCCGCCCGAGGAGATGGCCCGGGACGCCCGCACCGCCATCCAGCGCGGTTATGACTGCCTGAAGGTCAAGGTGGGCATCGACCCGGAGCTGGACGTGGCCCGTCTGGCCGCCGTCCGCGAGGCCGTGGGAAAGGACGTCAAGCTCCGCATCGACGCCAATCAGGCGTGGAATGCAAAGCAGGCTGTCCGCATCCTCGACCAGATGCAGGAGAAGGGCCTGGACATCGAGTTCGTCGAGCAGCCTGTCCCGGCGGCTGACCTCGAGGGGATGCAGTACGTCACCCGCCACGCCAGTGTGCCGGTGCTGGCCGATGAGAGCGTGTTCAGCCCGGCGGACGCCCTGCGCATCATGCAGACCGGCGCAGCCGACTTTGTGAACATCAAACTGATGAAGTGCGGCGGCATCACCAACGCCCTCCGCATCGCCTCGGCGGCGGAGGTCTACGGCGTGGAGTGCATGATCGGCTGTATGCTGGAAGCCAAGATCTCGGTCAACGCAGCCGTGGAGCTGGCCTGCGCCAAGAAGATCATCACCAAAGTGGACCTGGACGGCCCGGTGCTCTGCAGCGAGGACCACATCCTCGGCGGCGCGGTCTTCGACGAGAAGAATATCACCGTTTCGGATGCACCCGGCATGGGCATCCAGGGTTTCGTCCCCGGCAAAGTGACCTATCTGGACGACTGAAAAATCAGAAAAAATAAATAAGAATGACTATCCCCCGGCAGACAAACTCTGCCGGGGGATTTTTCTGCCCTGAGCGGTAAAATATTTTAACTATGTATTCCTATGGCGTACACTTGAGGCGGCGCGGAGGAAGGCCGAAAACGAAAAAATCTGCCGAAACAGCCCGAAAAATTTACTGAAAACCTTTGACTTTTCTGACGTGTGTGCTATAATAACAACTGTCTTCGGGTAAGAGACAGGAAAAGTGTGCGCCGAGGGAGCACAAATACAGAGGAGTGTTTTATATGATGAATGGTGCAAAAGCCATTGCGAAGAAGTACAATGAGGTCAGCCTCATCCTTCGCATCGTCGTCGGTCTGGTCATCGGCGCGGTGCTGGCGCTTGCGGTGCCGGGTGCAGGCTGGGTCGGCGAGCTGGGCAGCCTGTTCGTCGGCGCACTGAAGGGCATCGCTCCGGTGCTGGTGTTCGTCATCGTGGCGAGCGCGCTGGCACAGGGCAGCTCCAAGCTGGACCGCCGCTTCGGTACGGTCATCTGGCTGTACATGCTCACCACCTTCCTTGCGGCGGCGATCGCTTCGATCACCAGCTTCATGTTCCCTGTGTCGGTCGTTCTGGCAGACGCTGCCCAGTCGGACGTGGTGCCGCAGGGTCTGGGCGAGGTGCTGAGCACCCTGCTCACCAACTTCGTCGCCAACCCCGTCAGCTCTCTGATGAACGGCAACTACATCGGCATCCTGTTCTGGGCCTGCATGTTCGGCCTTGCCATGAAGAACATCGGCTCTGACACCACCAAGAAGTTTCTCGCCGACACTGCCGACGCTGTGTCGCAGGTGGTGCGCTGGATCATCAATCTGGCTCCCTTCGGCATCATGGGTCTGGTGTACACCAACGTGGCCGGCAACGGTCTGGCCATCTTTACCCAGTACGGCAAGCTGCTGGCCCTGCTGGTGGGTACCATGCTCTTCATGGCGTTCATCGTTTCGCCCTTTATCATCTTCCTCTATCTGCGCTGCAACCCGTATCCGCTGGTGTTCCGCTGCCTGAAGGAGTCCGGGCTGACCGCTTTCTTCACCCGCAGCTCTGCAGCCAACATCCCCGTCAACATGGCCCTGTGCGAGAAGCTGGGCCTCGATAAGGAGATGTATTCCGTCTCCATCCCTCTGGGCGCTACCATCAATATGGATGGCGCGGCTATCACCATCACCATCATGACGCTGGCTGCGGCCAACACGCTGGGCATCCCCGTGACCCTGCCTGCCGCCATCGTCCTGAGCGCCATGTCCGCTCTGGGTGCCTGCGGCGCTTCCGGCGTGGCCGGCGGCTCTCTGCTGCTCATCCCCATGGCCTGCTCCCTGTTTGGCATCTCCAACGATGTGGCCATGCAGATGGTCGGTGTCGGCTTCATCATCGGCGTGATCCAGGACTCTGTGGAGACTGCGCTGAACTCCGCCGGCGACGTGGAGTTCGCTGCGACCGCCGAGTATCATCAGTGGCTCAAGCAGGGCAAACCCCTGCCGGACTTCCTGAAGTAATTGCCTTCCTTCTTTCTTCGTGTATGTTCATAACGCAGAGCGAAAGCCCTGAAAAAAGACCAGCATTGCATCCGCAACGCTGGTCTTTTTTGCGTGTGTAAGGGATCAGAAGAAGAACCCGAAAATCAGGCGAAGCTTAGAACGGGAAAAGGTCCTTGACCTTGTTCCATACCGCTTTCAGGCCGGAGCCGGAAGCGGAGAAAACGCCGTTGGTCGTCAGCTGGATATCGCTGAAGGTGACATTTGCATTGCGTGCCACATAGAAGCCGACATAGATGTAATCGGAATCAATGGCGGTCAGTGCGTAGTCGAAGCCTGTGGAAGCCGTCTCGTTGTCGCCGTAGATCAGAGTGAAACCGTCTGCCGTGCCGATGAGCTTCAGGTCAACGGTGTCGCCTGCACCGTACTTGACAGTCGCAGCCGGGCCGTCGTACAACTCACCGCTCTTGCGGCCGAAGCAGTTGATCGCACCCTGATTCCGGGTGCCGACGGCGACATAATCGCCGATGGGGTCGGAGATGCTGGTATCAACATACATCTCATCACGGGCCATCAGGCCGAAGGAGACCTGATTGTTTTTTGCCAGTGAGTTGACGGTGGCCTTTGCGGTCAGAGTGAAGTTGGTGCCTGCAGGCAGCTTGACGTAGTACATCATCAGGCCGTCCACCGTGGACGCGATCTTACCGCGGTTGTTGGTGACGCCGAGGGTGATGTTTTGGCCGTCAACTGTTGCGGTGAAATCGCCGCCGGAGATTTTATCATTGCCGCCGACATTGCCGAAGACGGAACCATTCCAGACGGTGCCGTTGGCGTCGGTAAAGGCCGGCCAGAGCGTGCTGTTCTCGGTGGGAGAGACATAGCTGGAAGGAACGTAATCCGGGTTTGCGGCATCGCCGTAGAACTGCTTGTAGGTGGGCTTTTCCTTGTGTTTGCTGTACGCGCCCAGCGGCGTGTCGATGGTGAGCTGGTCGATGAGCCATGCGTTCAGCTTTGCACCATAGCTGTTGGTGTGGGTCAAGTCAAGACCGGTGGGAACCAGATTGCCCTTTTTGCCTTCTTTTGCGCCGGTAAAGCTGTGGGTGTACTGAGCCTTTTTGCCCATCGTGATGTTCTCGTTGATGGTGGCATCGGTCAGATCCACGCAGATGAGGTGCAGCTCGCTGCACATATCACGGATGGCCTGTGCGTAATAGCCGCCCTCATAGACGGTGTCGCCAATGGTGACGGTCTGGGTCTTGTGGCCGGAAGCACTGTCGTAGCTGGCCTTGGTGTTCTCGTTCGTCAGGCGCGCAATAGGCGTGCAGACGACCGGGATGACACCGCGCTCCAGAGCAGGCTGGATGTAGTTGACATAGAGGCTGTTGGCAAAGGAGCCTTCGGTTTTGTAGTCGCCGTTGGGGTTGGTGTAACGGGCAGGCTCGGTCTTCTCGTCATTGTGGCCGAAGCCGATGATGAGGAACTTGTCGCCGGAAGCGTCGCCCAGAGCCGGAACGGTATCGGAACCGTTCATCAGGGTATTGTAGCTGCTCATGCCGGTAAAGTCCTTGCTGGACGCACCGGAGACAGCCAGATTGTAGACATCTGCGTTGAAGTAGTTCGCAATCTCCTCACCGTAGCCTTCACGCGGCAGATAATAGCTGTCGTCGAAAGCGGAAACGGTGGAGTCGCCGACGACCCAGATGGTCGCCTTGGCCGCCTCGGGCTGACCCCATGCGGAACCGCGTGCGCCTGCATCGGTGGCGGCCAGACCCTCAGCGGTCAGCAGGAGCAGGCCGTGCATATTGATGCTGCCGTCTGCGTTCCGGGTCGGAGCAACGGAGGTGTCGAGGCTCTCAAACCAGCTCTCCTTCACCGTGACGGTGTTGGTGGATTTGTTGTGGCTGGTCTGGGTTTCGGAATCCCAGTAGAAGTTGTTCGGGCCGTAGACAGCGGTGCTGCTCTGGCTCTGGAGGGCCAGCTGCTCCTTGCCGTCGGTACCCTTGCGGAAGGAGATGACACCGTCGGCGGCATAGTCGGTCACAGCGGACTTGTTGCCGGTGTAGAGCGCGACGTTATAGCCCTCGTTGTTGTAGGAAGTGGAGCTGTAGACCTTGACGTCCGGGCAGGAGTTGGAGTCGATGCCCTTGGCGGCGTTGTCGTAGGAGATGGAGTTGAGGAGCTTGTGGTTGCCGGGCAGATTGGTGCCGCCCATCTTGAAGCCGTTGCCGTTGCCTGCCGCGATGGTGACAGCAACATTGCTGAAGCTCAGGTTGCCGTCGTCGTCACAGGTGACGGTCGGGAACTGGAGCGACTGCTTCTTGACCGGCTCTGCAGCCAGCATCAGATAACCGTTCTTGTAGGCGACGCAGTTCTGGATGGTGACCGCGCCGATGGAACCGGTTGCAGCCTTTGCGAAGAGATCCCAGCCGTCATCGGCGTTGTAAGCAGCGATGCAGCCGTCGAAGACGTTGCCCTCGCCGGTGGTCAGTTTGGCGGCAAAGCCGTCGGCGTCTTCCATCGCGCGGTCTGCGTTGTTCATGGAGGTGCAGTTCTTGATGGTGTTGTGGCTGGGCCACAGAGCCTTGTTATCAGTGGACAGGCCGGAGACCTGCAGGCCGGTGTTGCCGTTGTTGTAGAAATTCATCTGCTCGAGGACGCAGTAGCTGCCGGCCAGCTGCATACCCTTCGCGCCGTCTGCGGTGTTGGTGATGTTGATCTTGCTGATGTTCCAGTAATTGCCCCAGACACTGAAACCAGTGCCGACGCCGCCGAAGTCCAGCGTTGCGTACTTGCCGTCAGCAGTCGTCATGGTGATGGGAGCTTCTGCGGTGCCGTCGCGGCCGCGCTCGACTTTCAGCTCACCGGTCAGATGGTAGGTGCCGCTTTCCAGCTGGATGGTCTGGCCTGCTGCGGCGTAGTTCAGCGCGGTCTGAATGTCAACTGCGTCTTCCGCACGGGTGCCATTGTTAGCTGCGCTGCCGTCCGGGGTGACGACGATGATGCCGTTCGCGCCCAGAGTACGGAGCGAAACCTTCTTCTCGATAGCAGCGGAATCGTAGCTGCTCAGCTTTTCGTACGCGCTGATAGCGTAGTTTTTGTCCGGGGTGAACTTGACCTTAAAGGTGGTATCGCCGGTCACGGTGTAGCTCTTGGAGAAGGGCTCACCTGCCTTGATGTCCACATTTTTGTCCACGACCACACCGTTTGCGGAGACGGTCGCTTTGCCGTCGGCGTTGGCCTTGAACACCAGTTCATAGCTGTCACCGGTGCAGGTGGCAGGGCTGGTGATCTGGTAAACGGGGGCAACATAGCTGGTAGGCTGGAGCGTCCACTCGGAAGCGTTCCACGTGCTCGTGGTGTAGGTGATGTTGGAGAAGGTCACGTTCATGCCGCGCGCCGCCGCAAAGCCCAGATAAGCTTTGTTGGCTTCCTGCACGGTCATGGGGTCGTCCAGCTCTGCGTACTTGGAGACGCTGGAAGCGGTGCTGTCCTTCGCCGAGATGTACAAGGTCGAAGAGCCGACGACGTCGCCGGTCGAGCCGTCGGCGTTGATGGCGTACTGGGTGGCGACGTAGCTGCTGCTGGTCTTGGCAAGGCTCACACGGTAGGTGTCGCCCTGCTTGATGGCCTGCGAGCTGAACGCCGCACGATTCGACTTGACGTCGTTGGAAGCAGCCGTCTCGTTGGAGATGATGCCGGTGTAGCTGCGGACGCCCACAGCGTCTTTGATCTCAACACCGTCCAGAGGGAGCTTGGTGCCGACGACAGAAATTTGATTCGAGAAATAGCTGCCGGAGCCGCTGATGCTGTCGCGCACCATGAGGGCAAATCCCTCCTGACCGTCCGGAGCCGGGTTCACATAATCGATGGTGACATCGGCCTGCAGATAGAAGTTCTGGGTGGTCGGGTCGATGGTGGTGTAGTAGAAGGACAGGCCGTCTGCCGGGGAGTCCGCGACGAACTTGCCGCCCTTCTTGTCGATGGTGCCATCATCTTTGATGGTGCAGGAGTTGAGGGTGACCTTGCCGTTGATGTCCGCGCCATCTGCGATGGTGTTGACTCCTGCTGCAGTGGAGGTGCCGAAGGCTTTGAACTGCCAGTCGCCCGATGCGGAGGAAGACCCCTCCGCAAACGCGGCCAGCGGTGTCATGCCCAGAAGCATCGCGCCTGCCAGCAGTCCGGCCACGGTGCGCCGGATGCTTTGCTTTGCGTTTCTCATAGAAACTCTCCTTTTCCTGCCGCCCTGCCGGAAAGCGAAATCTCCCCGTTGCGGTTGCGACACAATGTTGTATTCCAGTTTACATGATTCCTGCAACTTTACAAGATTTAATTGAAGATCGCGGGCAATTTCGGCGTTTGAAATAAACTTTTTAGGATTTTTTTGGAAGAAACGCCGAAATACGTCAGGGAGAAAGCAAACGAAAAACCTCTCCGTCATGGCTTCGCAATGCCACCTCTCCTACGGAGGAGAGGCTTTGACAGAGAGAAAAACTTTCTCTTTTTGCCAGAGGCTCCCCCTATCAGAGGAACTGGCGAGCGTAAGCTCGACTGAGAGGCTTGATGACAGCAATTCAACTTTTTAATGCAACAGCAACAGCGTTGAATTGCATATCGAAAAGATGTTGTTTGGATGCTGCACCAATTTCTTGACTTGCGATAAAGGCAGCGAGAACCTGTTACTCCAGCACCTTGGCTTTCTGCAGAGCGGTGATGATGAGGGGGATGAGCACCAGCTGTGCGATGATGCCCGGCACAGCGGTGAAGAGCGCGCCGGACAGGAAGGCCGAGAACGGGAAGCTCGAGCCAGACAGACCCGCCAGCACGAAGCGGACCGCGCCCCAGACGAGGCGGCCAGCCACCATGGCTGCCGCGAGGGCGGCGTAGGTCATGGGCAGGGTGTGCTTCACCCGGCGGTAGAGCCAGCCGGACACGGCGCCGTAAGCTGCCAGCTCAAAAGCCATCGAAATGGCGATGGGGAACATCGGGGGCATCCCGAAGAGCACCGAGCGGAGCAGCGGGGCCGCGAAGCCCACAGCCAGACCCCACGGCCCGCCCAGCACGAAGCCGCAGAGCAGGATGGGAAAATGCATCGGGCAGAGCATATTGCCTACCTGCGGCAGATGGCCCGTCACCATGGGCAGCACGAAGGCCAGCGCCAGAAAGAGTGCGGCCAGCACGACATTGCGGGCCGGAGAAGAGTTTTTGGTTTTCATCTGTTTCCTCCTGTGACTGCGCCGCAGAAAAACAAAAAAAGGGGCCTGCCAGTCGGCTTGCAAGCCAACGGCAGACCCCTTCATGGTGTCTGTTTCAAAAATGCGGCGGCTGAAAATAGTGTAAGGCGGGCTTCGGCCCGCAGGCCCGGCTTCCTGCCGGAAATTGTGAAAATTATAGCAGAGTGCCGCAGGATTTGTCAAGACCGTCCCCGGACAGGCTGCAAATTGACCAAAAAAGAAAGCGTTTGGAGCAGTTTTTGACCGCCTGTGTACATTTTGCTGAAAGAAGCTTGACCTTTTTGCACAGAATAGATAATATAAACTTGAATTATAGCGCAATGGGGCGGCAGGAGCTGTGCCTTGCGCGGCTGTATACTTGCAACTTCTGAGGTTCATACGGGAGGACCATCATGACAAATGCAGAAAAGCTTACCCTTGCCAAGCACGCCTGTCACATCCGCATGGGCGTGATCGAGGGAACTCACAGCGCCAAGTGCGGCCATCCGGGCGGCAGTCTGGACATCGCCGAGGTGCTGTCTTACCTCTACTTCGTGGATATGAACATCGACCCCAAGGAGCCGAAAAAACCGGACCGCGACCGCTTCGTGCTGTCCAAGGGCCATGCAGCTCCGGCACTTTACGCCACGCTGGCCGAGCGCGGGTTCTTCCCGGTGGAAGACCTCAAGACCCTGCGCAAGATCGGCAGCTACCTGCAGGGCCACCCCAACATGAATGAGACTCCGGGCGTGGATATGTCCACCGGCAGTCTGGGTCAGGGCGTGTCTGCCGCCTGCGGCATGGCTCTGGGCGCAAAGCACAGCGGCAAGCCCATCAATGTCTACACCATCCTCGGTGACGGTGAGGTGGAAGAGGGCGAGTGCTGGGAGGCTTTCATGTTTGCCGCCCACTATAAGCTCTCCAACCTCTGCGTCATGCTGGACCGCAACCACCTCCAGATCGACGGCACCACCGAGACGGTCATGAACAGCGCCCCGCTGGAAGAAAAGCTCAAGGCGTTCAACTTCAACGTCCTGACCATCAACGGCCACGACTACGACCAGATCGAGTCCGCCATCAAGGCGTTCCACGCCGAGAACGACAAGCCCACCTGCATCATTCTGGACACCGTCAAGGGTACTGGCGTCTCCTTTATGACCAACTCTGTGGATTGGCACGGCAAAGGCCCCAACGACGAGGAGTACGCTGTGGCCATGCAGGAGCTGAACGCAGCCTACGCCGCGCTGGAACAGGAGGACAAGTAAGATGGCAGATGTAAAAATGATCGCTACCCGCGAGAGCTACGGCAATACTCTGAAAGCACTGGCCGCTGAGGGCCACGACGACCTGGTGGTCCTGGACGCCGACCTCGCTGCCGCTACCAAGACCGGTATGTTCCGCAAGGCTCACCCGGACCGCCACTTCGACTGCGGTATCGCCGAGGCCAACATGATGGGCGTCGCCGCCGGCCTGTCCACCATGGGCTATGTTCCCTTCGTGTCCAGCTTTGCGATGTTCGCTGCGGGCCGTGCCTTTGAGCAGATCCGCAACTCCGTGGCCTACCCCCACCTGAACGTGAAGATCGGCGCTACCCACGGCGGTATCTCCGTCGGTGAGGACGGCGCTTCCCACCAGTGCTGCGAGGACTTCGCCCTCATGCGCAGCCTGCCCGGCATGACCATCATCTGCCCCGCCGACGACGTGGAAGCACGCGCTGCTGTCCGCGCCGCCTACGAGATGCAGGGTCCTGTCTACCTCCGCTTTGGCCGTCTGGCTGTTCCCGTGTTCCACGACGAGGCCAACTATCACTTCGAGATCGGCAAGGGCGAGCAGCTCACCGAGGGCAATGACATCGCCATCGTGGCCACCGGCCTGATGGTCAACGAGGCCCGCAAGGCCGCCGAGACCCTGGCCGCCGAGGGCATCCACGCCCGCGTCATCAACATCCACACCATCAAGCCTCTGGATGAGGACATCATCCTCAAGGCTGCCAGGGAGTGCGGCAAGATCGTCACCGCCGAGGAGCACAACGTCATCGGCGGTCTGGGCGAGGCTGTCTGCTCCCTGCTCAGCGAGAAGCTGCCCACCCCTGTCCGCCGCGTCGGCGTGCAGGACAAGTTCGGCTGCTCCGGCCCTGCCTGGGACCTGCTGAAGGAGTATGGTCTGGACGCTGCCACCATCTGCAAGACCGCAAAGGAAATGCTGGGCAAGTAAGCTCTTTCTCTGAAATAACGAACGCCGCTGTGCATTGCACGGCGGCGTTTTTGCATCTCACAGAGCTTTTATCAGCTTTTCCCTCTCGGCGTACACCTCGGCGAAGACTTTGCGCAGGGTGCATATCTCGGGGCGGGGGTCATCCCGCAGGGTCAGCAGGCGGGTGTCCGGGATGGACAGATGCAGCGGGATGTGCCACCCGGCAGGGAAAGCTGGGTATATCATCGGGCAGAGGAACATCCCCCGCCCGGCCAGCAGCTCGGCGTAGACCGATTCGTAGTTTTCCACCATCCGCCAGACCGGTGTGGAATAGGGCATCCCCGGCTGCTTCCGGGCGAAATCCACCATGTCCTGATAAAGGGGCTCGTAAAATATCTGCTGCCCGGCGAGGGCAGAAAGCTCGACGCTGCCTTGGCCGGAGAGTGGGTGCTCCGGCGCGGCGATGAGGTAAAACCGGTTGCCGATGATGGTCTCACAGCGTATCTCTGGCGGCAGCGGGCCGAAGGGAAGGTAGAGCGCCGCGTCTGCCTCGGTGCAGAGCATGTGGTGGTAGCTGGAGGGGACAGGCGTGGTGTCCACTTTGAACTCATAGCCCGGCAGCGCGGCGTGGAGCCTCGCCATCAGGATGGGGTAGATGGGGTCCCGCTGCAAAAGCACCGGCGGCAGGCGGAGAGTCAGGGTGTGGTGGGTGCCGAAGCCTTTCAGCGTCGTGCGGGCGTTGAGGATGCCGCGGTAGAGGTTTTCCGCATGGGGAAGCAGGGCGCGGCCCGCCTCGGTGAGGGCCACCTGCGTCGTCGTGCGGCGGAACAGCGCGGCGTCCAGCTCCTTTTCGAGGCTGCGTATCTGGTAGCTCAGGGCGGGCTGGGTGCAGTAGAGTTCCCGCGCGGCGGCGGAGAAATTCAGCGTCCGGCTCACGGTGAGAAAGCAGAGAAGCTGGTGCTCGTTCATGACAAAAAAACTCCTTTCCGGCGGCGGGACATCCGTACAGCCTCAGTATAGCAGGAAATAGGACACTTATAAAGCTTTTTTATCAGGATGCTTAAGATTTTTTAATTCCCTTTTACTTCGTTATATTTTATACTATCTATCGGAAGAACGATTTTCTACCTGAAAACGTCGAAAGAAGAAAGAGCAAGGAGCATTCCAGATGAAAAAGATCTCTCGTAAAGGCTTCCTGAAGGTTGCCGCCGCTGCCGCTATGAGCGGCGTTACCGCCAGTGCGCTGGCCGCCTGCAACGCAGGCTCTTCCAGCAGCACCGCCGCCTCCACCGGCGAGGCCATCTACACCCCCGGCACTTACACCGGCACCGCCACCGGCATCGGTGAGGTGAAGGTCACCATGACCTTCAGCGAGACCGCCATCACCGACGTGGTCATTGACGCCTCCAACGAGACCGAGAGCATCGGCGGCGTGGCAGCCCCCACCCTGAAGGACGCCCTGATGGCTGCTCAGAGCACCGAGATCGACAACATCTCCGGCGCTACCATCACCACCAACGCCGTCAAGAAGGCCGCCGCAAGCTGCATCGAGCAGGCAATGGGCGTCCACACCGCAGGCGGCGACACTGCTGCATCTTCCTCCGATGAGGACTGGCTGGGTACCGAGCCGGAGATCGACGAGAGCAAGGTCGCCAAGACCGTTGACGTGGATGTGGCAGTCGTGGGCTGCGGCATCGCAGGCGTTGCCGCTTGCCGCAGCGTCGCTGAGGACGGCGGTCTGGTGGCTGCTTTCGAGAAGGCCGACGGCCCCCAGTGCCGCAGCGGCGAGTACGCCGTCATCAACGGCAAGGTGCAGGCCAAGTGGGGCCGTGACACCTGGACCCGTGAGCAGATCGACGACATCATCGACTCCCACATGGTGGAGAGCACCTACCGCTGCAAGCGCAGCATCATGAGCAAGTGGGCCCACAACATCGGCGACGCCTTCGACTGGTGGGTGGAGGCAAACCCCGATCTGTACTACGCCGAGACCACCCGCAGCGCTATCCCCGACGAGAGCGCGGACAATTTCATCATCCCCATCTTCTACCCGCTGCCCGAGCACTACGACTGGAAGCAGGAGCGCTTCCCCTGCTACCCCACTTCCGTTGAGTTCAAGCCCGACCAGCATGTCACCGTCGAGGCCAATATGCAGAAAGCCATCGACACCGGCAATGTCCAAACCTTCTACGGCTGCTTCGTTGAAAAGCTCATCATGGATAATGGCCGCTGCGTGGGCCTCTACGCCCGCGATGCCGCTACCGGCGAGTACATCAAGTGCAACGCCTCCAAGGGCGTCATCCTCTCCACTGGCGACTACTCCCAGAACACCAAGATGCTCAAGCACTTCTGCCCCGAGGTCATTGAGAACAACATCCAGTGCCTGTTCACCAATGTGGACGTGGAGGGCAACTTCACCAACCAGGGCGACGGCATCCAGCTGGGTATGTGGGCCGGTGCTCAGGTGCAGCAGAGCCACGCCCCGATGATCCACCACATGGGCGGCGGCGCCGACCTCGCCGGTGTAGGCGTCATGGGCAATGCAGGCTTCCTGAACCTCGACCTCAACGGCAAGCGCTTCATGAACGAGGACCTGCCCGGCCAGCAGCTGGAAAACCAGATCGAGCTGCAGAAGAACCGCGAGAGCTGGCAGATCTTCGACTCCAACTGGCCTGAGCAGCTGCCCTATATGCCCGCAGCCCACGGCGGTGCCTGCTACTATGAGGACTACGCCAGCGAGGACGAAGGCCCCAAGAACAACACCACCTACCGCAACTACAAGAGCCCCTATCAGCTGGAAGCTGCTGTGGCCGATGGCCGCGCTGTGAAGGCCGACACGCTGGAAGAGCTGGTGGCAAAGATCTACCCGGACGATACTGCCGCCCAGCAGACCGCTCTGGACTCCATCCAGCGCTACAACGAGCTGGCCAAGGCCGGTTACGATGAGGACTTCCACAAGCCCGCTTCCCGTATGTGGGCAGTCGAGAACGGCCCCTTCTACGCCGACAAGTTCACCACTGCTCTGCTGCTGGTCTGCATCGGAGGCCTCGAGAGCGACGAGGACTGCCACACCTTCGACGCCGATCGCAATGTCATCTCCGGCCTGTACGTCGCCGGCAACATCCAGGGCAACCGCTTTGCCACCGAGTACCCCATCGGCCTGAAGGGCGTCAGCCACTCCATGGCCATGTACTACGGCTACGTCGCCGGCAAGAACGCCCTGAAGGACATCTGAGCCTGAAATCGCAAAATAATTTCCAGAGCCCGGAGCAGAAAATGCCTGCCCCGGGTTTTTTATGTGACTTGCTCACGGAAAAACGCCGGAGTTTGGGGTATACTGTCCCTATCAGATGAAAAAACACTCTTTATGGAGGAAAACGATATGGCAGTCATCACCATCACGAAAGAAAACTTTGAGGCCGAGGTGCTGAAGAGCGCTCAGCCCGTCCTGCTTGATTTCTGGGCCGCCTGGTGCGGCCCCTGCCGGATGCTGAGCCCCATCGTGGACGAGGTGGCCGAGGA
>OGJU01000934.1_pt1 | contig 23760 bp, 25 predicted proteins | sample 1572251 | NCBI WGS metagenome assembly OGJU01 (sample SAMEA2582144, study PRJEB24529) | metagenome | biome: Human gut stool | place: China | collected 2011
ATACAAAGTGTAAAAAAACAGCCGTCATTTTATGTGAGGTATTACAGGAAGAAAAAAGGCCTCTGCGGAAAACCACAGAGGCCTAAGCTAAAGATGGGACTCGAACCCACGACCTGCTGATTACGAATCAGCTGCTCTACCAACTGAGCCACTTTAGCAGGAATTATTAATACCCTTGTAATGGAAAAAGAAATATCTCCAAAACACGAAATGTATTATATTATAATTCCGTTTAGATTGCAAGTGTTTTTCTTCCTTTTAATAATATAGCAGACAATTCCCTTTATTTAAGCAACCAGTATTTTATTATTCAAAGCTGCTTAATCTGTTTCCCATGTAATCGCAATAAATTTTTCTATAGTCCTATAAAAATCTACTTTTTTATTATGTATAATTCTCCCTCTTCGGCTTTATCCAGTCCAAATTTAATGCCCATTATCGTGCAGTAATAGACATTTTCATACTCTGTTACTACCGGATACTCTTTATCCTTCCACAAAATAAAACCGACATTATTAATATTCCTTAGCGGTACTATTTTCTTCATAATTTAAACCTCCTAACAGATAATTGAAACCCATTAAGCTACTTCTCCTTTTCGTTTAATAAAATGATTAAGGTCTTTAACCATATATAGATAATTCTCCTTCTGGTTTTTATAATATGTAGTATTACGTTTAAAATAATCAGCTATCCATTCTTCTAAATCTATATCTTTTACTGATGAATAGGCAACCAATGCAGTTAATGATTTTATATTTTGCTGTTCAAGAAGCTTGGAGTTATTATCTACCTCTACGGTTAAATCATCTAAAACTATTCTATAAAATTCTAAATCCTCATTCGTTATACCTTTAAAAACATTGTTCCTTACAAAGTCTAAAAGAGTTTCCCTTTCGTTCAGTTCAACTGGCTCAGAATTATCAATGTTTAAATAATCAGTCATTAAAGTATATAAAGTCTCAATTTTATTACTGATAATCCTTTTGTCCTTTGTATTTTTTTCTTTTGACAAGCTGTCATAGCTTAATCCAGATATCTCTTTATCGTGCAGTTCATTTTTTAGCGCCGTCATGAACTCTGCAAATTTGCTGTCTGAAATTCCAAATTTAGTAAACTTATGAAAAAGGGAAAACCACACACATATATCCTTCAAAACAAAAAATTCCATGAATTTATCTGCACATACCTTTTCCAATCTTCCCGCATATTCCTCTATTAAATTAAAATCTTCAATTGAAGCATTGTCATTAAGAAATATGCTCATTTGTTTCGGCTGTTTTTTCCATTTTTCTAAATAACAAGTAGACATGACTGATTCACATACTAATCTTTCATAAGTTCCTTTTACTCTTTCAGTATCGGAATAATTTATGCAGTTTCTAAAAAAATCAGACTGTGAGATAGAACGTATCTTTCTTGCAAATTTATCAATATACGTAAAGGCTTTCTGACTGACCCCCATAGCTTTATGGTTATTATATCTTCTAACTAATTTACTTATTTGTTCCATTGTGCAATTCTGATGTATAGCAATTTTTACTTGATAATCGTCAAATTTCTTCTTTAACTCATATGGCAGCATTTCAAATGTTTTTCCCTTTATATCAAACTGAACATACTCCCAAATTAAATTTCCTTCTTCATCTTTACAGGCCTTATTGTTTTCGTCACGTTTTTTTCTCTGATACTTTATAATGCTGTCTTCAATAGATGCAGATATTTTATAATTTGCATATCTAAACTTAATTAGTGCAGAACTTCTTTGCATACCATCAACAATATATTGTTGAACAAGGCCGTCACCAAATTCAATTTCTCCAAGAATTAATGGCGGAATATAGTCATCTGTCAAAACAGTTACTATTAATTCATTAATAGCGTTATTATCCCAGCAAAATAGCCTTTGCACGTCTTGATTGTCACTGATATCATCGTCTTTAACTTTTTCTAAATATGAAATCAGCGAAATTGATTGTTCTCTTATCTTTTTAGCCATAAGAATCCCCCGCTTTTGACTATAATAAAACTTTTATATTTTCGTATGATCTTATCGACTTTATATCATTTGCAAACAAAGTTGTATGTAATTTCATCATCTCTTTAATATCATCTAGCTGAAAACCATTAGATAAAAGTAAAACTATTTTTTTCTGACGTTTTGAAAGTCTGTCTAAATACATATTAATTTTATTGTTTTCAGAAAATTTGATTTCCTCTAAAACCATACTTTCTATATCATCATCCGAAACCAATTCATCAATATAATCCGTTTTTTCGGCAATAGCTTCAATTGAGAGTGCATATTTATATATGCAGTTTCCTTCTTGATCTACTTCTTTATTGCATCTTTTTTCTCTATTTCGTTTTGTCATTTCCGTTTTAAATTTATTGTATAGCTTGAATTTAAAAAAGTTTTCAAATGGAACATTCTTTGAACTGTCATATTCATTTGCCGCACTCCATAAAACTTCATTAGCTATGCTATAGAAATCAACATAATCCACTTCAGATATTCCACTAAATCTTTTAAAACAGGAATGTGCCTGCTGCTTTAGTTTACTCATGTTATTAGCTGAATAATTGCTAAAAATCTCCTGCTGTTGTATTTTATCCATTTTTACACACCTCATTTTATTAACTCATACCTGATGCGACCCAATGAACGGAAATTTCAAAGTCCTATACCCTGACTACTTATTAAACAATCATTATTTAACGCAGCAAAAACACGAATATTCGTTTGTTTTTACAACATTCTACAACTCGTCCAGAGCAAATATCACTGCTTAAAACGCGCTTTTTACAATAATTAGTATAACAAAGCAAATTTGTCATGTCAATAATAATCGAATATTTTTTCGTATCATTTAAGAACATTTGTTCTCGACAAATTATGTCAGTGATATAAATGGCCCCTTAATAAACAGTTTAAAAATAATTCATAAACTGCAATACAAAAAGAGAATTAATATATTGACGCTATTCACTTTAATAAATTTGCAAAGGAGAGAACATAAAGCAAAATGATAAAAGAAAACAAAAATACATATAAAACCAATAACTACCCTTATGTCGGCCGAGAAGAATCACATAGGCATTTTGGAGGATATATATATCCTTCTGATTATGATATTGGAGGCAGCAAAAAGAGTTCTGTTGCGTCTGACTCATCATGGGCAAGGCGTATAGCATCAGATTGGAGATTTGATGCATCTTGCAGCGCCGGAGAAATAAATAGATATATTATTAAATACAAAAATAAGGAGGATGCTAAAAATGCTGAAGTATGAATCAATGGGAAGTGCAATATCAGTTAGCTTAGGAAATGGATATTCAGTTATGGCATTAATAAAATGGGATCAAGAAAAACAAATAAATGTCGCAACATTATATTTGAAAGATAATAAAATTCCTGTGTTTGATTTAATTGAAAAATGCGAAGAGTTAGCGTTGCCAAATCCCGATGACAAGAATCTCAAAAGTCATATGACTAATTTCATAGAGAGATGCTTTTTATCTGGGTTATTTAACGAATATATAAAAAGATTTCAGTACCAGCAAAAATGCTTTGATATTGGCAGTGAGATAATAAACGAGCTTGAACGTAAAGGCGGAGATTCAAATAGAAAATAAGATTAATTACATATTACCTTTTGATAAAAATCCACTAATACAACCATATTTAGGCAAATGCCCTATATGCGGAGAAAAAGTTTTTAAAAATCAAGAGTATGCTTACTTAGCAGAAAATACGTATATTCATTTTGACTGTTATCTGATTTTAAAGTCGTTTGAGGGTTTAATAGACAGGAATGGATGTGAAAAAATTAATTGAGTATATATGGTATTAAAATCAAAAATATTGAAGCAAGCACTTTATTTGAATACAATAATGGTGTTCGTGATCATTATGAATACAAGGATGCAATGTTTTCAAACAGCTTATTTTCTAAGTATCTTATAGAAAATGGATTAAAGATATGGAAGGAAGATTCCACAAGAGATATTATATGCTTAGAATTTAATTTTGGGTCCAGGTCATTTATAGATGAAGTAACTCATTTAAAAAAGTTGGCTGAGCAGGCACGTATTGAATACAAAATCGCGAAGTCTCAGGGTTATAAAACCCAGATAATTAAAAAAAGAAATAAGCGAAAAAAAATATCACAGTTATATAAAGAAGCTCAGAAACAAAAAGAAAGCTATGAAAAGCATTCTAAAGAAGAAATTCGAGAGATTTTATATGAAAATGGTGTTTATGTCGAATATATAACAAGGAAAAAAAGTGGAGAAATCAGCAAGCGTGAAAAAATTCATTATAAAATGCTGTATAGGAGTACGGGAAAGGCCAAAAAAGGTTCTTGTATGTTTATATGCGACAGACTATATAAACGCGCTGTTAATTTTTTGTACATGGGAATAAGGCTGCCAAAGAATAATGCTCCAATTGTTGAAATCAGCGCATATGCTTCACTCGTTTCTAGTGCCATTATAGGCGAAATAAAGATAAATCCTAAAAACATTCTGATATTAAAAGATATAGATAAACCCTTTAACACTAATGTTATTAGTATTGAAACTGATAATAACAAGCATTGTTTTGCTCGGCATATTAATGATTATACTCTAAAAAATACTTTATTTGATGGACAAGCATTAATTGACAGCAGTATTTTTCCTGCTTGGGGTAACGGATACATACTTTTAAGGCACCATTTTTGTAAAATGGCAGCGTTTAGTACTAATATACAATTATTTTTTAAGGATTATTTTGGTGAAAATTATTTAACCGCTTCAGTTAAAGATATGTTTGGTAATGAACACTTTGTAAAGGATATTCAGCTAATCACGACAGATAATGCAATGAAGTGGCTTAAATTCAATAAATCCTATGAATATTGGTGCAATAAAGTATATGAAAATGATTGTATATTTGGTATTGTAAAGACAGCCCATGAAAGTAAGTATGGTGATGTTCAGAAGATGAGTTATCAGATGGTAAACTCATTAGATGAAACTATTATGGAAAACGTAGTTAAAGAAAGCGTAAATTATATAAATAGGCTAAAAACAGATAATAACGAATTTTTAAGCTACCTAGATAAAAATAAGAATTTTTCAAATGATTATGAGGTGCTTATCGCATTATGCAGACAAAATACAGACTTTATGAGGAGTACATATTTTAGAGATCGAAAAAAAGCAATAATCAAATCCTATGTGTTAAATATGAAAAACGGAAAGCTCATACAAAACGCAGAAAATTTAGCTGTTGTCGGCTATACTTATGCAATGCTATTATAAGGGGCAACCGGTAATGAAGAGTATGTGGAAAAGGATAATACATTTTTTGCTGAAGAAAAAACCATACAATGTTATACGGAAAGATTTAATAGCGGTGAATACTTAGCATTTTTCAGGAGTCCTTTCAACAGTAAAAATAATTTAACCTATCTCCATAACGTTTATCATAAAAATTTAAATAAGTATTTTAATCTTGGACGTCAATGCATAGCTATTAATATGATAGGAACAGATACGCAAGACAGAAATAATGGGATGGATATGGATTCCGACAGTGGTTATACCACCAATCACCTTGATATAGTAGAACACGCAAGATTATGCTATCAAAACTATCCTACAATAGTAAACAATATTCCAAAAGAAAAAAATATTTATAATAATACAATGCATGACTTCGCGGTAATGGATAATAATTTGGCAAATTCTCAGCTGTCTATAGGGGAATCCAGTAATTTGGCACAGCTTGCTCAAACATATATGTGTAACTTTAAAGATGATAAATATTATGATTATGTTTGTATTTTAAGCGTTCTTGCTCAGTGTGCTATTGATAATGCAAAGAGAAGATTTGACATTGATATTTCGGGAGAAATTAAACGAATAAAAAATAATATGGATATAAAAATACATATGTACCCCTCTTTTTGGACTATTATAAAAAAAGACTTCAATAAAAATAAGATTAATGACCAATTAAAATGTCCTATGAATTACCTTTACAATTTAGATTTGTCTGATTTTAGAAATCCTGATTCTACCCTACCCATGAGCTATTTTTTTATAAAGCATGAAATGAATAACAATATAAGGACCTGCAAAAAGGTTGAAGATTTACTGGTCAAATATTCAATCAAATTATATCAGCATAACTTAGATAAGGATAATGAGACATATCTTTTGCTCCGAAAAGACTTTGATGACTTAATTGCAGACATTAATAAAATCAAAATATCAAAGAACTATTTAGGTCTGTTCTCTTGGCTAATAGACAGAGCTTTTTTAATTACACCAAGTCTTAAATCTACAAGGAAGCAGCTTATCTCTACCATTAATAAAAATAAATCAATACTAATTAAGGTTTTATATGATATGAATCCCGACAGTCTATTAAAATGCTTCTCAAAAAACTCTTAAAACACGCTTTTTTATACATAGCGGGCAAAAATATAATCCCTCAAGGCCTTGATATTAATGCGTTTTTGGTATTTTTCTTAAGTGAACTAATGAAGAAAAACAGATAAAGGCTTTAGCCTACAAGCTGATTCAGGCGTATAACGTCATCTCCTCAAAACTTTAAATTTTGAAGCTCCAAATCTGAATACGCCTGTTTCAGCCTCTATAAGGAAAATTTTTATGAAAGGACGATTTATATAATAGCTATAACCTATACCGAGTATAAGTCACTTAGAAAAAACTTATCTTTAAACGACTTTATGATTGTTGGCTGTCATTATCACAAATATTATTTAGTAGAGAGCCGCAGAAATTTAGAAGCATTAAAACAATATCACGATTCAAAAGTAACTTTCAGAAAAAATAATCAGGAGGTTTTTTATGTATGACTCCATATAGTAATATTTTTAAAAGGTTCCTTGGGAGAATAGATACATATTCATTGTCTTCATTAAGTAAGAATGATTTTTATGAATTAGCAACTGAGTGGTTAAATGCATCTGTTGCAGATGTTGATATAAGGCAGCTATTTACAACTCTTATCCTAGACGATGAAGTTCAGGAATTATCCTGTGAGCTAAAAAATTCAATTGATGAAAAATCAGACGAGCGATTTGTAATAGAAATAGTTGCTCTTGGTATGGAAATAGCATGGTTGACATCTAAAGTTGATTCTGAGCTATATACCACACCTGTTATTGCTGGTAAAGAAGAAAGAAAATTAATAGATGGTCATAGTGAAATGTGTAAAAGGCTTGCTTCACTTGAGCTTCAATTACATAAAATAATTGATAAACACAATTCTCTCAGCGGGACTGCTGGAGGTGCGTAATGCAGTATCTTTATGGCAATTTTTTAAACAACCAACTAAAAGATATCGTAATTAAGGAGGTGTAAACGTGCCAAGTTTTGAAACATATAAGCGTATACACTCTCAGCTTGGAGCTACAGTAGGTCAGGTGCATAAGGCAAATTCAGATTTGGGTATGGAGTTGACATGGGACAATGACATACAGTCCAGAATTTGTTATTTATATGATTTCTTTCATGACGATCAGCCTGAACTAAATGAAGCTATGACATATAATGAGACAACAAAGACCAAAATAGATGCTAAATTCATAGTGTCAAAATATACTTCCATGGGCAAAGACTGGGCGGAATATTATTTGCAGTTTAAGCCAACTCAAAAAGTTAAATTTGATAGTAATGATGAACTTTATTATTTTGAGACTGACTATAAGAATCGATACAGTACTTCCTTTCCAATAGGACTGTACGTTGACGTTCCGGATGATAGAGGTACATATCATAAATGGATGATTGTTGATAAAGAAAAAGATAATCAGTTTTTAAAATATTCAATATTACCCTGTGAATATTATTTATCTTGGATTGAACAAAACGGCTTTAATAGTATTAAAAGAAAAATGTGGTCAGTATTGATAATGCAAAACTCTTTTGACACTGAAAAGCTGATTGGATATTTTACAAATAATATTGAAAATCAGTGCAATATTTGGTTGCCGCTTAACAGTATCACGGAAAAAATGGGGTATATAAATTATAAAAGTTTGCAATTCCTCCCTCACACCTCTCACCTACATGGAAAATATCAAAGATTGAAAGTACAAGGCCATTTGGAATACAAAAATTGACTATTCACCAGGACCGCTTTAACCCTCACACAGACTATATTAAAAAAGATAATGATGGAAATATTAAAGCTATGTGGGCAGACTATTATTCATCAAATGTTGAGCCTGAGGACGATAACAGCATCCCCACCCATTCCGATATATACTGCAAAATAACATCTTCAACTCAATCCATCAAGGCTGGAGGAAGCTACAGGCTGCTAACCGCAAAGTTCTATAGTAATGAAATAGATATAACTGATAATCCCCCCTTTCTTCCTTTAAAATGGAAATGTATGATAGACAGCGAAGATATAGCGGAGCTTGTTTCCTGGTTGCCACAAAGTGATTTTAATAAAATAAAAATCAAATTTCCTAATGACAGGACATACTTAAACAAAATACTTACTGTCTACTGCACATCCGGTGAAATAGTAGGAGAAATCAAGTTAGAAATCACTGTTTAGGAGGTGTAGTATGATTGAAGAAGAAATTATGTATGATTTTAATGACAAAAAAGGCTTGCTGAATAAGCTTCAAGGTTATGCCGCATATCCTGATGACGATAATATAAGATTAAAGGAAAAAATAAAGTCTGCACTTTTGCATTGCCCTGAGCTTTTATACGTTTTAAACAATAAAAAGCTAGAATCAGAATTATTCGACAATGAAGGCTTATTATTAACAGATGGAGAATGGGACAGATATTTTGGCAGCAGTTCTAATATTCGTCCTTTTTTATTTTTACCCGAAACGCCGGCAGAAGTGCAGCATTATATTTGTTATCAGATAAATTTTGAAGAAATGTCTAAAACTAACACTATTCAAAAGCATGGTTTAATAATCTTTACAATTTTAGTAGACGGACATGACAGCATTGATAAACTGACCGGTATACCCAGACACGATCTTATTGCAAGCATTATTAGGGAGCGTTTTAATTGGTCAAATATATTTGGTACACAATGTAGGTTAATTTCTAATAAAGAGACTGAAACGGATAATAATTATCTTGTTCGAACGTTAGTTTTTCAGATTACAAATCTTAATCATATTGTTAAAACAACCGCAGGAAATACCTCCGTTATAAATAATCTAGTTAGGAAGTGATAATATTTCCAGCCTATTAGATTTTGATGAGCTTAAAATGTATTTTGGCGAAGATACTATTATCAACGATTATATCAAAATACACATACCTACAGTCGGTGAAATTGTAGAGTATGGCGAGCGAGAATACTATTCAATGATATTTTCCCTTACAGCAATTCCTTCTGATATGAAAAGTCAATTATTCGATATGGGAATAGACTATGAAGAAATATCCGATTTTGAATTATTTTACTTACTTACCCGTGACTTAACGCAGGATAAAACTCAATTGCTCTTTTATGATTTAGACTTATCAAAAATGCAGTTATTTAATGAAAATTCCAATGATAAGCTTTTTATGTTTGAGCAGGAGAGTAATAAAGTATTAGATGAGTTGGCTTATTTAAAGATAGCTGCCTGCTTGAGAAAATTACATAATATTAAGCCTAAGGTAGAAAAAGCCGCAAATAAAACAACAAAAGATATTCTAATACAATTAGACAGAGATAGAATTGCCAGACAAAAAAAAGAAGGTTATAAATCTAATCTAAAGCCTCTTATCTCAGCTATGATGCGTTATCCGGGTTTTAAATATAAAAGTAATGAGTTAAAACAATGCAGTTTATATGAATTTATGGACACCGTTCAGGGTTCACAAATTTATGTACATTCCGTATCTCTACTTCAGGGAAGCTACAGCGGAATGATTGACACAAGTAAAATTAACAAAAAAGAGTTTAATTGGTTGAGAGGCGCAGATGAGTAGTCTCTTTTTAGACTCTAAAGAAAAGAAAGCGAGGAAAAATTTATGGCAAACTTTGACATCAACAACTTTGCAATTGATCATGTGTTACGTGGTATTATGACTTCTTCCGCAGATGGAAGTTTAATGTGGGCAATTAATCAGATTACAGAGCCAAGCCTTTCTGTAACAGCTGAAAAATCTGAAGCAGTAGACGCCATCGGTTCTACGATTGCTACATTTAACCGTGCTAAAAAAGCAGAGTTTACAGCAAATAACTCTCTTTTCGACCTTGGATTATATGCTGCCCAGAATGGCGTGGAAAAAGAGATTGCAACTGATGCGGATAAAATAATTACGCCTGCATTTGAAACAATTGCAGTTCCTGCAACAGCAAGTACTCCTGTAGTCTTGGCTCATAAGCCTCTTGCAGCACCTACTGAAATTTATCAGCTTAAAGGCGACGGTTCTTTAGGAGAAAAGCTTACATATAGCGCAACAGCAGGAACAGGTAAATTCACATATGATGAGGATGCGCATTCAATTACTTTCCCCACAAACTCAACTCCCAAATCAGAATACTTTATTCAGTATGAATATGAAGCTACAAGGGCTGTATCAGTTTCTGGCGACGCAATAAACTTCCCTAAAGCCGGCAAGTTTATCATGGAAGTACTTGGAACAGATGTATGCGACCAGTCAACACTGATACATGCGTATATTATATTCCCTAATGCTAAGCTTGACGCAAATGTAGACGTAACATTTACAACCGAGGGTAATCATCCATTCACAATTCAGGCTCAGCAGGCATATTGCGATTCTAAGAAGCAGTTATTCCAGATAGTTGTTCCTGATGAGGAATAAATAAATTTCCAGATACAATCTGATCAATTGTATTTACAAGAGAAGAAGTTAATCTTCTTCTCTTTTTTGTTATATAACAAAAAATCGAGGTGAATTAATGAGTTCGAGGAAAAAAAGAAAATGTTTTATTTGTGGAAAAGAATATAAATACTGCCCCACCTGTTCAGAAGACGCAGATAAGCCGACTTGGTATTTTTTATGCTGCAGTGAAACATGTCACGAAATAAATGATATTTTATCTCAGCATACAGCAGGCAGAATTACATCAGCTGACGCCAAGGCAAAACTTGAAAAAATTGATATAACCAACATCGCAAGCATAGATGACAGAAATCATATAAAAGAAATTTTATGCTGTAAGTCAAAGCCAGTTAAGAAAAAAGCATTTAATGAAGCAAAATGAATTGTGAATGTAGATTAAACTTAAGGGATATACATTCACCGATGTATATCCCTATTTTTTACGAATTGAAGGAATAAGAATGTATAAAATAACAAGTAAAATCACAGGAAAAACATATAGTGTTTCATCTGCTGTTAAAATATTAAATATACAGCAAATAACCGCATATTTAAAGTATGGAGTTGAACTTTTAGATATATACGCAAGTACAGACAGAGCTACAGGAAAGCCCGTTCTTGTATGTTTGTTTGACAGAGAAAAAAGTAAGGATGTCTACGATTTATGGTGTAAAAGAGAATTAAAGTAAATATATTCGCAATATATTGATGATTGAGGAGATTATATATGGAAAAGAAATATACAGTAAAAGAGTTTGCTGATAAATATGATAAATTGACAACAGAGGTGCAGCGTAAAGCTTATATAGATAAAATTAAAGTTCTCCCCTATCTAAGTTACGCATTAAAGCAAATTTCAGCAAATAAGATTATTAAGACAACTTCTGCGGATGAGAATGGCAATATTTATGTCCGCTCTGCAATGAGAAAAGTTTTTTATGTTTATACAATTATCGAAACCTACACAGATATAAAAATGTCGGCGGAAAATGTGTTAGATGAATATGATTTACTTAACGAGCGAGGAATTATAAAAGAGATTTTCAAGAGAATACCTGAAAATGAAATTGAGGAATTTAAAACTATATTAGATATGGAATTTAATGATTTCATGACTAACTATTATGAGCCTCACGCCTTTTTGGAGAGAAACATAGTTAATATAATTAATGGCATAAAAGATATAATTCCGCAGGTACAGCCCATATTGGATAAAGTAAAAGACATGAATAAAGAAGAGCTGGCCAACCTTATTAATATTGGTATAAATACCCCCAGTGATAATTGCTGATTTGATAGTCATAATGTTTTAAATTATAAGGTGGTGAGAAAATGGAAAACGTTCAAGTAATACCCGTCATCCTAGAGTTTTCATCCAATCAGGATAAGGCCCTAAAGGAGTTGTCTGAGACATTAGGCGTATTACAAGAGAAAATTAATGGAAAAGAATTTCAATACAAAATAACGGGTGACATGTCTCAATTAGAGAAAATGATAAATGAAATCTCTAATATGGGATTTAAAGATTTAAAAATCAATTTTGATACAACCGAAATAGGCAGGATAAAAAGCAGTTTAAAGCAGGACGGAAAAGGATTAGATAACGCTCTGGCAGTTGGTAATATTAATCCACGTGATTCCAGCCTTTTAAAAGAGTCTTTTAAAAATCTTAGAAAAAACTTCGGCGCGGGCATGCTTCAGGAACTGCAGCAAGGAATAAGGCAGGTATATGAGAATGTTAAAATTTATGATAAAGCTGTAGTAAACCTGCAAGTGGCTTCTGGAAAGACAAGAGAAGAAGTTAATTCTCTAATGGAAACATATACTGATATGGCCAAAACTCTTGGTACTACTGTTGCTGAAATGTCTGGAAGCGCTGAAAGCTGGCTAAGGCAGGGCTACACATTAAAGGAAACCAACGATTTAATAGAAGCAAGCTTAGTTCAATCCAAGCTGGGTCAGCTTGATTCAGCGGAATCGGCTAAGTACCTGGCCAGCGCCCTAAATGGGTATAAAATTGAGGCGGAAGACGCTTTAAGTGTTGTTGATAAAATGTCCGCCGTTGATTATGAGGCAGCCGTATCACTTGGCGGCCTTGCTGAAGCAATGTCGGAAACATCAAATTCAGCAAGAATTGCCGGGGTATCAATTGATAAGCTGCTTGGTTATGAAGCTGTAATTGGTGAGGCAACACAGAATTCAATGAGCTCTGTCGGCAGTTCACTTAATCAAATTTTCTCACGTATAGGCGATATTAAAGCAGGGAAATTTGTAGATGATGAAGGCGAAGACATTTCTAAGGTTGAAAATAATCTTGGTAGATTAGGAATAAAACTGCGTGATACGCAAAATGAGTTTCGTAATTTTGGAGAGGTTCTAGACGAGATTGCCAGTGACTGGAGCTCCTTCAGCGATGCTGAGCAGAATACTATAGTTACAGCTTTAGCGGGTACGTCTCAGTCAGATAACCTGCTTGTTCTGCTTCAAAACTATGGAGAAGCTATAAAATATACCGAAACCGCTATAGGCGCTTCCGGTACAGCTTTGGAAAAGTATAGCGCTTATCAGGACAGTGTTGAGGCAAAGACTAAAAAATTACAGGCATCTTTCCAGGAATTATCCAATACATTCCTAGACAGCAGCTTTGTAAAAGATGGTTTAGATTTTCTTTCTGGCCTACTAACTGTTTTAGACACACTCATTGAAAAGCTGGGCACAGTCGGCACGTTGGCCACAATAGGCAGCGGTGTGCTTGGCGCCAAAGGCTTGGGTTAAACAATACGTTTACATTTTACGCAAAAATGTTTGCAGGGCTCAAGAAGTCTTTAACTAACCGAAAAAAAGGTGAACGAGCTTGTAATAAGCAAGAGGGACTAAGAAAAATCGCGAATATGATTAGGTGTGACTGCCTAATATAATAAGACTGGGACGGACAATATATGGCTCAGATATATAGTAGTATATTGTAATATCAGCAGGGATAACGGTCTGTACTAGATTTAGTATAAGAGTTGCCCTCAGAGGCTACCAAGCGACATGGAATATTATATTTCATGAAGGTATAGTCCAACGGCTCACTATCTGGGCAAGGTGAGAAAAAGTCAAATCAGAGGCTATCTGATGCGTAAAAAATAGCTGGGATAACCCCATTCTGCTGCCGGCTTCCAAAAACGGAACAGAAAAATAAATATATTCAAAACTATTATTTTTATCTAATATTTTTTTGTAAGTTCAGCTTAAATACTTCAAATTGCACAATGCAAATAATAAAATTTCAAGGCTCATTTTAGATTTTATTTGTATAATAACCTAATTTTTTTCATTTTTTCGACTTTTATTGTTAAGTCCGGTAAACCGGACAATTTTCATGGTAATATCTATTTACAGTAATTAGTGCTAATTATAAGTAAACTAGTATCGGTGATATTAGTGGAAAACAATTTAAAGAAAATCAGAACTGAGAAAGCTATAACTTTAAGAAAATTATCTTCGATGACTGGGATTGGCAAATCTTCCTTGGATGACTTCGAGAAAGGATTTTCAGACCCCAGAATAAGCACAGTCTTAAAAATATGTAAAGCACTGAAAATACGTGTTGAAGATATTTTTCCTTATTAAAGATACTTATGACCGAAGGGAGATATGCCGAAAATGAACGGTTATGTAAAGCTGTTAGTATTGCAAGTTGGAACCTATGAATCAAAAATTTTAATGGAATATAACCTGTCAGATAAAATTGAAGCACAAAATAAAATGAGGAAATATAAATCTGATGACAGTATTATTGGAATAACAATACATATGGAATAACAGGGTCTTCCCTACTCTTTTTTATACTATTATATTTTTGCTTTGCGCAATTATTTTATATACTGTTAAAGATTAAGGATATGTAGCTATATTGGGTTATATAATATCAAAGCTCAGGGCTTCCATGAATAACCGCAGTTACCGCACCTATTGACTGTTTTATTACTGCCAATAAAGCCTGTTGTTAATTTAAATCCTCTTTGTCCAGTAGTTATATTAGTTGAACCACAGCGGGGACATTTAACACGTTCTTCTTCGGCTATCTTTGCCAGTCTAATCTGTGTTGCTCTATCTCTAAATTGGTTCATTTTAAGCTCGTACTCTATAATATCCTTTTGTCTAAGCTCTATCATAGCGTCTACAACAGCAAAATTATCATTTGTCGCTATCGATATATCTAAGGCGTCATTAGTTGGTATAAGAGGATGGACATCAAATTTTTCATATAGCCCATCTATTTCTTCTTTTGATAATTTAATATATTCTTCAACTGTATATGGCAACAATATTTTTTCTCCACCACAACAGCCGCATATATTACTTTCATGATTACCAATACCCTTATCACCACATTTAGGGCATATAGATACTGACCTAACCATAATTATCACCTCATTATATATATACCATATTATATTTCCTTACTGAAATATGGTCTTTTCTATACATGTAATTCATTACATCCTATTGTTGAAAGCTTGTTATTTTTATTTAATGTTTTTTGGGATCCCATTTATAGCCGCAATTTTGACATACATTCATTGATTTGCCGCTACCAATAAAACCTGTTAGTAGTGAGTAGCCCCTATTGGCGACACCAATACTGGTTGAACCACATTTGGGACATTTAGGTTGTTTTTGTTCATCAACTTGTAACTTAATCTGATTTAATCTAAAATTATATTCGATAATATCTGTTTGTTTGAGATTAATCATAGCTTGCATGAAATTTTTTTCAGGATTGACTTTCTTTAATGTCCATAAATCTACCATTTTAACATCATCCGGACAAACTATTGCATTATCTGATTTGCAATATATGCACTTCCCGTCATTATCTTCAAACGATTTTTCACAATTTATACACCAATACTCCACTACATACAACCCCCCTTTGTTATTTTTAATACTAGTACTTTATAATAATAAAGTACTTGGAAGATACTTACATTATTATATCAGTATTATGATTGCTTGTAAACTTCTGCGAGCCTCTCCTTGATAGAAAAATAGGTTTTTAACACAAGGTTATATTTATATCATGATAGGAGTAACTAAGAAAGTTTTGAAATAATATGTATGTAGGTGATAAAGAATGAATACATAAACAAAAGGACACTGTACCCGATTTATAGTGTCCTTTTTCGTATTACATTCAATTTTTAAGGCTTCCAGCTATAGCCGCAGTTACCGCACCTATTGACTGTTTTATTACTGCCAATAAAACCTGTTGTTAATTTAAACCCTCTTTGCCCAGTAGTTATATTAGTTGAACCACAGCGGGGACATATAATTTTGTTCTTTTCAGCTTCTTGTTGTTCCATTTGTGATTTGAATTGAGACATTTTAAGGTTATATTCTATAATATCGTCTTTTTTGAGTTGTATCATGGCATCAAGAAATGTATTATCCGAAGAAATATTATTAATTATTAGCCATTCATCAAATACAAGTCCTGTATCAATTAAGTTTCCACCACAGTTCTCAGTGTTATTATCAATAACACTGTTTTCACTACATGCTACGTAATATTTATTACATTTATCACATTTTTTTACTATATTGCCCATTATTATCAACTCCTGTTATGATTTAATTATAACATAATATGTTTATATTTGGAAGATATAAATATATCAAATTGATTAAAGTTGTTTGCAAAAATATCAGATGGCAAATTATCTTTTGGTAATATTTTTAATAGTTCAAAAGAAATAGGGGAAAAATATTCTAATGTAATAAACAATTTTAAAAAAATTCAGGATTTTACATCTTTCAAAGATAATGGAATTATTCAATGGAACGAAATAGCCAAAGCAGTAGGAACTACTGAAGAGAAAGCTATAAGTTACTTTAAAACTCTTGATGATGGTAAGGGGCATATAAAAAATACTTCTGCATCTATAGAAGGCATGGTGAAGCATCTTAAGGCTACTGGACAGATGTTTGATTCAGCGGCGTTAAAGGCTAAACTTTTCGATACAGCTTTAAACGTTGGTATCATGATAGCTACTACACTTGCTATTAAAGCTATAGCTACTGCGTGGGACAAAATGAATGTAACTCTCGAAGAACAAAAGGAGATAGTTTCTAAGCTTGAATCAGAGATATCCGCTCTGAAAGAAGAAGAGCAGTCCCTGCTTTCTCTTCAGGATAAAGGCGGACTTACCGAAGCGGAGCAGGCCAGACTTGACTATTTGCAGAGAAGGCTAGAGTTAGACGAGAAGATATATAAACAGGAACAGAAAAACCTTGCTGATAGTGAGTTATTTGGTAAAGGCGATATAACCTCTGGTGGTATTTTAGGGACCGACCTTAGTACTTCCATAGCAGGTGGAAACAGTAAGGATTTTGATAGGCAGTTAAAATACAGCGATACTATTACAGAAGTACAAAAAGCGTTAAACCAGTATGATAGTGCTATGGAACAAGCAGATAAAGCTGGCGCCTCTATAAATCCTGCTATAAATGTAAATGCAGAAAAGTATAAAAAACAAGCTGATAAGGCAAAAAGTGAAATAGATAGCCTTAAATCATCTCTGCTTGATATAGAAAAAGAATATCTTGATAATGCCGACACCATAAAATCTTGGCTTGATTCCGGCTCATATGATAATAATCCAGAAGAAAAAGCTAAGCTTGAGGGCTACTATCAAAATTATCTTGATATGGCTGATAAAATTGAGAATGACATTATCGAAATTGATTTTAGGTTCAATGCCATTGATGACAGCAGCTACAAAAATACAATTAAAAATTTCTTTGAAAAACAAGGTGCTCTAGGGGCGTTTAATCAAAATTATATTGATTCTCTGTCTACAGAAGAGTTAAGGGCTGTAAATCTTGGTATTGAAGAAGGCACTATATTAAGCTGGGAAAATCTGACTAAGTATGTCGAAGATTATCAAAAATCAATTGAAGAAGTAAATAATGCGGCGGTTCCTGATTTCAAGGATACCATATCTAATATTTCTAAAACTGCTTCAGAGCTCGACACCCTTTCCGCTATATTTGATGATGTCAAAAACAAAGGAAATTTCGACTTCTCGTCTTTAACAAATGATGACTTTGTTAATACATTCGCCGGATATACTGATGAATATAATAATTTCATAAGGACTGTTTCTGAGTCTCCTGATGATATAAACGCTTGTCAGAGCGCATTTGATGATTTAGCAACAGCATGGGTAAATGGTAGTGGTATTTTAGATAATTTATCTGAAGAAACTAAAGATGCTACTGTCAATATGCTTGAGCAAAAAGGCGTTGCAAACGCAAGTGAGATAGTAAATTATCAGCTAGCACAATCTAAGGCAGCTACCACAGCGGCGACATTAGATATGGCAAACTCAGAAAAAGTTAATATTGCCATATTGAAAGAATCTCTTTCTGTATATGGTTTAACTGAAACAGAAGTTAGTGATTTAAGTGTTGCGTATTATAATGCTCAAGTAGCAATGAATGAAGCTGTAGCGTTAGGTGTTGGTTCCCGTTTAGGTATATTAGAAGCAGAACTTGAAGGTATACAATCTGTAGCTGATGCTTATAGTCTTTTAAATAGCAAATCAGGTGCTATTGATTCAAATGGCGTTGCAGATGAACGTGGGCAATATGCCGTTTATAATTCAACCCAAGGCAAGGCTATAATTGGCCTTGGAATAGCAAAACAGACAATATCTGAAGCACAAGCAAAAGTATCGAGTTACTCTGGCATCCCATCTTCTTCCGGTGGCGGTTCAGGAGGTTCTTCTAAAACCGCTCCATACGAAGCCGAAAAATACGCTCTCAAAAAATATACAGATGCCTATGAAGAGGATCAGGCCAGACGTGATGCAATAGATAAGAAGTATGATAACGCTGACACTACAGCCGAAAAAGTCTCACTGATTGATGAGCGCATTAGAGCTACAGAAGATGAAATAAAGGCTATTGAAGATTTAAACGACGCCAGAGATATAGAGATTGAGAAAAATGTTAAGTCATTAAAGGCTCGTGGGTTCGATGTTTCTTACGACCCTACTTCCGATAAGCTTCAAATAGCTAATCTTGAACATCTTAATGAGCTGAAAGGCGATACTCAGGAAGATACTAATAAACTCATTCAAGATTATGAGAATATGATTAGCGAAACTGAGGATATGGCTAAAGCCAATAGAGATTTAGCTGTTACTTATCAGGATAATATCTATTCAATACATGATTTACATAAAGAGTTTATTAAACTAAAGGAAGAGCTTCATGATGAAAAAATCACTGACATTGAATTCAAGATTGATGTTGCTGAAAATCTTGGCGATGTAGACAGGCAAATTGAAGGTCTGACTGAAAAAATAGCAACAATAATTAATGACCTTAATGAAGCATACAATATGGGTCTGGATAATACTTCTGACTATGTGCAGAGTCTTATCAAAGATCTGATGAACGCCGCAAACAAAATTAAAGACACACAGAAAGAGATTTATGAAAATAAGCGGGATGATTATGACTCCGCTAAGAATGCCGTTATCAATGTAATTAATGGCGAAATAAAGGCTCTTCAGGATGAAAAAAACGCACTACAAAAACTTAACGATGAACAAGATAGAGCTGTAAAGCTTTCACAGCTACAGGAAGCTTTAGCAAAGGCTAAAGAAACTAAAATACATGTTTATCGTAAGGGTCAGGGCTGGGTATACGAAACAGATCAAGACGCAGTGCGTCAGGCTCAGCAAAATCTCACTGAGTTTGAAAATGAAGAAAGAATTAATAAAATTCAAGACGAAATAGATAAGCTTGAGAATTATAAAGATCAGTGGGATTCAATTACCGACAAATGGCAAGAAGCGTCTGATAAGCTCAAGGCAGATGAGCTTTTCGGTAAGGATTGGGAATCTAAAGTTAAAAACATGTCCCTTAGTGTAGAAGACTTTGGAGATAAGTATTACGATGTTTGTGAAACTATATCAAGAATTAGCGAACAAACAGCCCAAGACATTATTGACGCTTATTCTAATCTTAGTGATTTAAATAAAATCTTTAATCCTTCCGTTACAACTCGTAATGTAAAAACTTATTACGCAACCAAAGATGGTTCTGCACCAGCTGGTGCAACCATTGGCGACAGCATTCTTACACAAGGCGGCACTTATGAAATAGTAGGCTCAGGTAAAAATGCTTATATTACTGATAAGGATGCTCATTATAATGAAACAACCGGACTTTGGTCTAAGCATCTTGAAGGCTCCGAACCAACCAAAATAACAGATGCCAATGCAGGCCAGTTAGCATATATCGACACTATTGAAGTTCTAGATGATAGAGTTACAAAGACCAACTCTCAGCTTGGCAGAAATAATGATGCCCTTTCTGATAACTATTCTGGAATAAAAAATAATACATCCAGTGAAAACACAAATACCGTTGCTGTAAATGACGCTGCTGACGAAATAACTAATGTACAAGATTATATTGAAGACGGTATGAAGAATGGTGCCGGTTATGTATCAGAAGCAGTGGCCGAAGCTCTAGCAAACGGAACGTATGTTATTGGTATGGGTGGCGGTGTTAATGGTTCAGGCGGTTCAGGAAGCAATGAAAAATTGCCTCCTATAGCTCCTATAACAAAGGAAAACGCACAGGAAATATTAGACAAATACAAAGAATTATACGGTGAAGACAGCCAAACCTACAAAGCTATAAGTGATTATATAAATAGTCGTTATGGAGATAAGGACACAAAAGTTTCAGGAGTCAACGCTAACCCTGATGCAGGATATGCAAGTGGGAAATTTTATGAAAGTTTTGAAAAATTCTTTGAGTCATTTAATCCTTCATATATAGGGACTATTGCAGGTAAAAACTTCTATGAATATATAGACAGCCATGGACACACTACCGCCGCAAATGAAGATTTCTTCAAAACAAATTATATCTGGGCTCATACCGAAGGCTACACTGACAGAGAACGAGCTAACAACATTCTCAAAAAGATGAAGGAAACTAATTTTCTTGATGAGATGTTGTCAAGCTATCATGAGGCAACTGTTAGGCAGCTTGATACAATTAATACTCCTAAAGGCGGCGACCGTAAAGCTACTACCAAGGCCAGAGAAGATGCTCAAAGGGCTATAAGTGAAATCCTTAACTCTAAAAATGGCAACTCTAATCCTGTTGGTTCTTATGATTCTACTGGCAAAAAGACTAATAGTGTTAGTTATAATCGCAATGGAGAAATAGTAAATACAGAATACAGCAATAATGCTCGTGATTTGAGTGGCTATGTTGATGGTATTAATGAAATGCCAAGTGATACAGATATCTATAATCACCCTGTATTTAAGGACATTTCTGATGCAATTTTAAGTGGTAATCCATATTTTAATTATGAGAATAAAACACCTGATAACAATGTTGATACAGTAAGAGCCTATGACACTTCCTATAACAAACAGTATGATGAACTAAAAATATCTAATGATAAACTAGCTAATGAAACCAGAACCAACGCAGAAATATTAAAAGACAGCCCTGCTGCAATGAAAAAAATAACTGATGAACTCGGAGATAATGTAGCTGACCTGATTGATTGCGGTAATGGTGTTGTTAAAGCTGTTGATGGAGTTGGCAATACTCTAGGTACTATTGGCACTAAAAATGGCACGATTTATCACGGTGGCAGCGGTATAGGCATTAATTGGTGGAATAATTGGTGGTATAACTGGCGGTGCTGGTGGCGCTATTAGTGGAATTATTAGTGGAATTACAAGTGGTAGTAAATCTAGTTCTGCTAGTTCCAGCTCATCTTCCAACGGTGTAATACGTTCTACAACAGAGTATAGTTCTGCCTCAAGTGAACGAAAAAAAGATATTACTAATAAAATAGGTATAACTGTCAAACATGCAAAAGGTACTCCATTTATTAAAAAAGCTCATTGGGGTACAGTAGATGATGCCGGAACCGAATTAGTTATGCGTTCCGGAGAACAAGGCAGAAGTACTTATCTTGAATATGGAGACAAAGTATTCCCTCATAAAGAATCTGAAGCAATTTTAGATACTTATAAAAAGATGAGAACTCCTTTCGATTCCGATATAGTTCCAATAACAGTCTCTGATATTGTAAATAATTCCAGTCTGGATTTTACTCCCCTTCCTAATCTAATAAATGGTAATATAATGGATTTGACCAAGAATAGTTTAGGACAAATTCAGAAAAAAGAAATTAGTAACATTTATCAAATCTCATACGATAAACTTGTATTACCTAATGTAACTAATTATTCTGAATTTAAACAGGCATTGACTATGGAGATGAATTCTCTGCCGGAACACATGAGACAAAGAGTAAGTAGAAGATAATTGTATAATGGAGTATACTAGTGCTCCCCTTTTGAATAATTTGATAAATGTTGAAAATCTAATACAAAAGAGTTTCTAACCGTTCTGCTTGTAAGATACGTATTTCATTTTTATTCATGGAAATAATTTTTTGATCGCACATGATCTTCAATTCCCTGCTGAGCGAAGTACGTGAAACATTTAGGTATTCAGCCCAAGTCGTTTTAGAAAAAGGAAGATAAATGGTTTGATTTTCAGCTATTGAAAAATCATTTAACAATGAAAATGCGATCTTTTTTGGAATTGAATAAAAAGAAAACAATTCTACCCTTTTCTCTAATTGCATAATTCGGTCTGAAAAAATCCTCATAATGTTAGATGCGATTACCGGATTCTTTAAAAATGTACCTAATACCACCTGTCGGTCAAACCATAAGAGAATACTCTTTTCCCTTACAATCACATCACAAGGATATTTCGGGTGACTGGAAAATATAATGCTTCCCCCAATCATTTCGCCGGGCTTTCTTTGAAATAGACTAATTACATTTCCTGTTGGCAAATATTTCCGCGCTTCTAAGCAACCAGATAAAATAATTCCGATTCGATATGCCGTTTCTTCGGCTCGATATATGATTTTCCCTTTTTCCAATGACTCCATTAGATAAGGGACATCTTGTATAGTCTGCTGGATGTCTGTTGTGGAAAGGTGTTTGAACATCGGACACTGCATTAGCACCGGCTCCCATTGTTTCATAGTCGGATACTCCTCTCATTAAAGAACTGTATCTCCAGATACACCCAATAAAGCCTGTGTATAGTATACTATATTTATATCATAATTAAGAGTTTACTTCAACACTGGTTGTAAGGAGGTTTTGTAGATGTTTACCGTTGTCTTATATTCGTCAGCATTGTTGTTACTGATTTTTTCCTTTTTCAGAAACCGCGAAAAGACTAAGTCAGCGCTAAAAAAGGCATGGAGGTCATTTGAAAATATCTTACCCTCCATGTTATCGATTCTGTTAATGATAGGATTGATCTTATCTGTTTTGAACGAAAAAACCATATCCAGACTGATTGGTACACAGTCTGGTGCATTAGGTATGATTATTGCAGCAGTCATCGGCTGCATTACTTTACTTCCTGGGTATGTTGCAATACCTCTTGCGGCTTCCCTGGTTCAGGCTGGTGCCGGGTATGCTCAGATCGCTATATTCATTTCAACATTGATGATGGTCGGTGTCGCAACGTTTCCACTTGAGGTAAACTATTTTGGAAGTAAAATTGCACTCAAAAGGAATGCTCTATCACTTACTGTTGCCATCATTAGTGCCTGCTTGATCGGAGTGATAATGGGATGAAAAAGATGCTGAACATTATATTGAAATATAAATTTGCCCTTGTTTTGCTTTTGTGTGATTTATGTCTGCTTCAATTCCGACCTGATCTCGGCACCACTTCATTAACACTTACATGGAAATACGTTTTGGAAATGCTTTCGGTCATCCCACCAATTTTTATTATCATGGGCCTTATAGATGCATGGATACCAAAGGAAATGATGAT
>OGJU01000948.1_pt1 | contig 23393 bp, 20 predicted proteins | sample 1572251 | NCBI WGS metagenome assembly OGJU01 (sample SAMEA2582144, study PRJEB24529) | metagenome | biome: Human gut stool | place: China | collected 2011
ATGGCCGCTCGGATTCTTACATCAGCAAGGCACGAGGGATGCTCTACCAGATCTTTCAAAAGGCAGAAGCCAATGACCTTGTGCGCCGCAACCCGGTCCGGCTTGCTGAAAAGATGCGGGCATCCGGCACCGCAAAACGCAAGGAAGCCTTTACCACAGCGGAAGTCGCACATCTGATGAAGGTGCTGCCCGATGACCGCATGGGCTTGAGTATCCGGCTTTTGCTCGGCACTGGAATGAGAATGCAGGAACTTCTGGCTTTGGAGCCGCAGTTTATTGAAGAAGATGGCTCTGTCATTCACATCCGGCAGGCAGTAAAGGTCGTAAAAGGTACGGTCAGCATCGGCAGTCCGAAATCCAAAGACAGTATCCGGGATATTCCGGTGCCGCTGAATGTCCGCCCGTGTGCCATCAAACTGCGGGATACTACCGACCAGTTCATCTGGGAAAGCCCCAAGACCGGCTTGCCCTGCAACCCCACCCATTTCCGGGATGTGTTCCGCAAATCTCTGGAAGAAGCGGGCGATGTCCGCTTGCTCACACCGCACAGCTGCCGCCACACCTATGTATCGCAGATGCAGGCGTTGGGCGTGGATATCCAGACCATCCAGAGCATCGTAGGCCATGCCGACACCGAGATGACTGAGCATTATCTCCATGTTCAGGAATCCATTCGGCAGAGTGCGATCCAGTTGTTCAGTGAGGCGTTTTCGGCCTGAAAATTGGACGGAACGACACGAATTATCGCGAGCCAGCCTTTCAAATCGTTGGCATCAGCGCTGGCTCGCATATCGCAGTAGGTGATGTTGCGTTCAAAAAAGTCCACCTATCCATGCGATTGACCAGATAAAATCTTTGGCATTGTGGTCAAACCCAAATGAGGTCAGCCCACAAACAAAAAAATCCAACGATTTCTAACGTGAAATCGTTGGATTTATGGTCCGAGTGGCGAGAATCGAACTCACGGCCTCTTGAACCCCATTCAAGCGCGCTACCAAAACTGCGCTACACCCGGTCATCATCCGTTACTTCCCTACCGAAGCACCGGCGACATGAGATATTATACTCGGATAAGGCAGTCTTGTCAACAGATTTTTGCAATTTTTTTGGATTTTTTTGAAGAAAGTATGATTTTGACGGTGATGCGCTGCTTTGCATCGTACTAATTCCTCTCGCCGTCGCATAAATTTCTTCCAAAGGGCTTTCAAATGGGAAGAGAGGGGAGAGCATTTTGGCAAAGCAAGAACGAATCGAGCAGGCGGCAGTCTGCCGCGAGATAGGAGCCCGCACCGGCGGCGACATCCTCATTGGCGTGGTGGGGCCGGTGCGCACGGGCAAGAGCACCCTCATCAAGCAGTTTATGGAAAAGCTGGTGCTGCCAGCCATCGGCCCGGAGGACGCGAAGCTCCGCGCCCGCGATGAGCTGCCCCAGTCGGCAGCGGGGCGCACCATCATGACCACTGAGCCCAAGTTCATCCCGGAGTCGGCGGTGCCGCTGGCGCTGGAGGGCGGGGGAGAGTGCAGCATCCGGCTCATCGACTGCGTGGGCTACATGGTGGAGGGAGCCATGGGCCACGAGGAGAATGACAAGCCCCGGATGGTCAAAAGTCCCTGGTTCGACGAGGAGATCCCCTTCGACCTCGCCGCCGAGACTGGCACCCGCAAGGTCATCCGGGACCACTCCACCATCGGCATCGTCGTCACCACCGACGGAACCATCAGCGAGATACCCCGCGAAAACTACATCCCGGCAGAAAAGCGGGTCATCGACGAGCTGGAAGCGCTGGGCAAGCCCTTCGTCATCCTGCTCAACAGCACCCACCCCGACGCCCCCGAGACAAGAGCGATGGCGGCGGAAATGGAAGAGAGCTATGGCCGGACCGTTCTGCCTGTGAGCTGTCTCGACCTCGACGAGGCGCAGCTGGGAGAGATTTTGCAAAAAGTGCTCTACGAGTTTCCGGTGAGGGAGTTGGATTTCGCCCTGCCCCGCTGGGTGACGATGTTGGACAAAGGCCACTGGCTTCAGACCGAAGTATACACAGCGGCTATGCAGCTCTCCGAGAAAATTTCCCGGATGAAGGACGTCTCCGACTCCGGCCGGGCGGCGTTGGACTGCGAGGCCGTGGAAAACGCCGCCCTCAGTGGGATGAACCTCGCCGACGGTGTGGTCCGCATCACGGTGCTGCTCAAACCCGAGGTGTTTTATAAGGTGCTCAGTGAGCAGACGGGCCTCGAAATCGGCGACGAAGCCGGGTTGATGCCCTGCATCATCGAGCTGGCCAAAGCCAAGCGTGCCTACGAGAAGATACGCAGTGCGATGGAGCAGGTGGAGGCCACCGGCTACGGTATCGTGATGCCGTCCATCGACGAGCTTTCGCTGGAACAGCCCGAGATCGTCCGGCAGGGCGGGCGGTACGGCGTCCGTCTCGAGGCCAGCGCGCCGTCCATCCACATGATGAAAGCTGTCATCCACACCGAGCTGAGTCCCATCGTCGGGACGGAGAAGCAGAGCGAAGACCTCGTGCAGAGCCTTTTGCAGGATTTCGAGGACGACCCCGTCCGCCTGTGGGAGTCGAACATCTTCGGCAAGAGCCTCCACGAGCTGGTCAACGACGGCCTGCAGAACAAGCTGCTCCATATGCCGCAGGAGGCCCGGGGTCGTTTGCAGGAGACGCTGGAACGGGTCATCAACGAGGGCTGTACCGGACTCATCTGTATCTTGATCTAACAAAAAGTCCGCTGCACGAAACCAACGTGCAGCGGGCTTTTATGCTATTTCTCTTCTTCGGTCAATTTGGTGAGGAGCATCTGATAAATCTCATTGCCCTTCAAAATGAACTGCTTTTTTACCATCTCAGCGCTCAGCCGGTCAGGTGTGCCGATGTCCAGACAGAACAGCTCGCTGTCCAGTGCCTTCACCTGACAGCGCACAGAGCAATGGCCGTCGGCCTTTTCGCTGATGCGGGCGCTGTACTCGGCTTCCTTGCGCGCCCAGGTCTGGCTGCGCAGCACGGCGGCGACCGCCTTTTCCCGCACACTGCGGGGCAGGTCGTAGGCCAGCTCCTGCGCCACTTTCCGGCCCTTGTCGGTGATGGTGTACCGGTCGCCCTCCACTGTCACGAGCTGCTGCCTGGCGATGTCGTCCAGGCAGGAGCCGATCTCAAAATAATTCACCAGTGCCTCTTCCATCAGGGCGTTTTCGATCTCCGTCCGTGTGATAGGCCCGGCGTTCTTGACAAGATAACACAGCAGCAATCGTATCTCGGTGCTGTTGGTCAGTCCACCGGGACGCACACCGGCGGTAAAAGCATCGTTGGCGGCCATTGTTACTCCCATCTCCCGTGTTCTATAGTATTAACTATAGTATAAAGGGTTTCACGCCGGATTGCAAGCCATGACCGAAAAATCCGTCTCGATGCGCTTGTGGCTTTCAGGGGTGGAGTAGAGCCAGTGGTCGAGGTGCCCCTCGGTGATGAAGTACCGCAGTTCGAAGCGGTGGCTCTGGCTGAGGGCATGGTTGACAATGACGAGCTTTATCTTCATCTTCTCGGGCAGGATGTTCTTGATGTAGACGCTCACAGCCTGCCCGGGGCGCAGGTCGGGGCAGCTCTCGGCGAGGCCCGCGAGGTTGGGCGCTATCTCGATGAAGGTGCCGTACTCCTCCACGCTCCGCACGATGCCCACCACCGTTTCGCCCACCGTAAATGCGGCAGCGTTCTCGGCCCAGGTACCCAGCAGCTCCCGGATCGTCAGCACGAACCGTCCCTGTACGTCCCGGCTCTTGATGGCGCAGAGTATCTGCTGCCCTACGCTGACCCGGTCGGCAGGGGAAGAGATACGGCTCACCGACATACAGTCGATGGGCAGCAGGGCGCTGATGCCGCAGCCTACGTCACAGAACGCGCCGAAGGGCTCGATGTGGGTCACGATGCAGGGCAGGATGTCGCCGGGCTGGAGCTGGTCGAGGTATTCGGCCTTGCACATCCGCTGGGCTTCGGCGCGGGAGAGGCGGTAGACAGTCTGTCCGTTTTCGTCGGTGTCGATGCCCTCGATGACAAAGCAGGTGGGTCGGCCTACCCGCGTCAGTACGGCGATGTCCCGTACGCTGCCAGTGTCGGCCCCGTCGGCGCACTGCCCGAAGGGCATTACAGCCCGGCAGCCGCCCAGCTCGAACCGGAGCTGACGCTGGGTGTCGAAGGCCAGCGCCGTGCTCTGCAAGATCTCGCGGCTGGCCATCGCGGCCCGCAGTTCGGCGGCGCTCAGGCGGGAAGCATTGCGGTAGTTGTTTTCGGTACGAAACGCTTGCATCATCTTTCATTCCTCTTTCTCTGTTTTTTGGGTAGCATTGCAGCTACAAAACCATATGCAGCTGCATTTGCATTTTATACGAGTTTGGATTATACTATAGATGTGTGTCTCTCTTTTGGACACACGGCCTGTACTATAAATGTGCAGACAGGAGGGATTCAATATGGATATTGCAGTCGGCGATACCATCCTCACCCGCAAACAGCACCCCTGCGGAGCAGCAAGCTTCGAGGTGCTGCGGGTGGGCATGGATTTCAAGATCCGCTGCACGGGCTGTGGCCGCGAGGTCATGCTGCCCCGGGCGAAGATCGAGAAGAACATCAAAAAGGTCATCAAACCGGGCCAGGAATAGCCCGGCGGAACAGCACATTCAGAAACTGTTTTGTAAGGAGAACTGCCTGATATGCCGAATCTGACTTCCCAAATGGAGGCCGTCTGCCGCCGGTTCGAAGAACTTTCTATCCGTCTCAATCAGCCCGAAACTGCCGCCGACCCGGCGCAGTTCCGCCGCCTGATGCAGGAGTACCATGAAGCACAGCCGGTGGTGGACGCTTACCACGCCCTCACCACTGCGCAGGACCATCTGGCACAGGCGAAAGCCCTGCTGGAAGGGGATGAGCCCCTCGACGCGGACTTTAAGGCTATGGTACAGCAGGAACTGAGCGAAAAAAGTCAGGATGTGGCAGAGCTGGAAAATAATCTCAAAATTTTGCTGCTGCCGAAGGACGCAAATGACGAGAAAAGCGTCATCATGGAGATACGCGCCGGTGCCGGCGGCGAGGAAGCTGCGCTGTTCGCCCACAGCCTCGTGCGGATGTACACCATGTACGTCCAGAGCCGGGGCTGGGAGATGGAGCTGCTGAACCTCAACGAGACGGAACTCGGCGGAACCAAGGAAGCTGTTTTTGCGGTCAATGGCAGGGGCGCCTACAACCGCCTCAAGTACGAGAGCGGCGTCCACCGGGTGCAGCGTGTACCCGAGACGGAGACGCAGGGCCGCATCCACACTTCGACGGCCACCGTGGCCGTGATGCCGCAGGCCGAAGAGGTGGACTTTGCGCTGGACATGAAAGATCTGCGCATCGACACCTTCCGCTCTTCGGGTGCGGGCGGCCAGCACATCAACAAGACGTCCAGCGCTATCCGCGTCACCCACATCCCAACCGGAACCGTGGTCGAGTGCCAGAACGAGCGCAGCCAGTTCCAGAACAAGGACAAAGCTCTGGAGATCCTGCGCAGCCGCCTGCTGGCCCAGAAGCAGAAGGAGCAGCAGGACGCCATCAACGCTGACCGCGCCGGTCAGGTGGGAACAGGGGATCGCAGCGAGAAGATACGCACCTATAACTTCCCGCAGGACCGCTGCACCGACCACCGGATCGGCCTGACGGTACACAACCTCGACAAGATCATGGACGGCAATCTGGACGACATCATCGACGCCCTCGCCACCCGTGAGCAGGCCGAGAAACTGCAAAAGTTAAACACATAAATATGCGTGAAATGCGCACAAAAAGCTGTAAAGAATAATTGCTTTACAGAAGAAAAGAGCGATGATTCGTATGAGTATCAATACTGAAGTCCGCCCGGCTGACGCAGAGGGCATTGCCCGCGCAGCCGAGCTTCTGCGGCAGGGCGAGCTGGTAGCCCTGCCTACCGAGACAGTCTACGGCATCGCGGCCGATGCCCGCAACGGCGAGGCCGTGAGCAAGATTTTTGTGGCGAAGGGACGTCCGCAGGACAATCCCCTCATCGTCCACGTCACAGGCCCTGAGATGCTGCACGGCCTCGTCAGCGAAGTGCCGGAACGCGCCCAGCTGCTGATGGCGGCGTTCTGTCCCGGCCCGCTGACCATCATCATGCCCCGCGGCCCCGAGGTGGCAGCGGAGTGCTGTGCCGGTCTGGACACTGTGGGCATCCGGATGCCCAGCCACCCGGTGGCACGGGCTGTCATTGAAGCCAGCGGCTGTGCCTTTGCGGCCCCGTCGGCCAACCTCTCCGGCAAGCCCAGCCCCACCAACGCACAGGATGTCTTTACCGATATGGACGGCCGCCTGCCCCTCATTCTGGACGGCGGCGAGTGCGACTGGGGCGTGGAGTCCACCGTCGTGTCGGTGGTGGGCGAAAAGCCCACCCTCTTCCGTCCCGGCCACATCACGCTGGAAGACCTCGAGCGTGCGCTGGGCGAGGAAGTGGAAGTCTCCAAGGCCATCCTCGAGAAGCTGCCGGAGGGTGCGGTCGTCCGCAGCCCCGGCATGAAGTATAAGCACTACGCCCCCAAGGCAGATGTGACCCTTCTGGATGGCACCTTCGAGCAGTTCAAAGCCTATGTGGATGCCCACGCCGCTGAGAATCCCAGCTGCCTCTGCTTTACCGGCGAGGCCGAAAAGCTGGGTGTGCCTTGCGTGGAGTATGGCCGGGAGGGCGACGGAGCCGACCAGGCAAAGCACATCTTCCGCTCCCTGCGTGCGCTGGATGAGCAGGGCGATGCTGTAGTCTACGCCCGCTGCCCCCAGAAAGACGGCCTGTCCATGGCTGTCTATAACCGCCTCATCCGCGCAGCTGCGTTCCGGGTGATAAAGCTATGATGACGCTGGGTATCACCGGACGCAGCGGCTGCGGCAAATCGACGGTCACGGCAGTGTTCGCGGCCCGGGGCATCCCGCTGGCCGACGCCGACCAGCTCTCCCGAGAGATCCTGCTTCCGGGTTCGCCGCTGCTGCCCCGGCTGGCTGAGCGCTTCGGGGCAGATATTATAAAGGAAGATGGCACCCTTGACCGCCGCCTGCTGGCCGACCGCGCCTTTGCAACGCCCGAGGGGAAAGCTGCGCTCGACGCGCTGACCCACCCGGAGATCGTCCGACGCATCCGCGCCGCCAAACAGGCCGCGCAGCAGGCGGGGGCGAAGCTCTTTGTGCTGGATGGTGCGGTCATCATCGGCACGGCGGCAGAGGCCGAGTGCAACAAGCTCTGCGTGGTCACGGCACCGTTTGAAGTCAGCGTGGAGCGCATTGCAGCCCGGGACGGCATCTCGCCTGAGATGGCCTCCCGCCGCCTCAACGCCCAGACGCCAGAGGCCGTGCTGACCGCCAGGGCAGACTACATTCTGCCCAACACCTCCACCCGTGAGGCGCTGGCGAAGGCAGCAAACGGGCTCTGTGACGCTCTCATCGGGGAGGGATGCCACGCTTGAAAACGCTGTTCCGACTGCTGCGCAGACTGGTGGTGCTGGTCTGCATCGCGGCAGTGCTCCTGACGGTTCTGCCGCCCCTTGCCCGGGAGGCCGACCGGCTGCTCTACCCCCGCAAATACAGCCAGCAGGTGGAGCAGTGGGCCGCAGAATACGAGCTCGACCCGCTGCTGGTCTATGCGTTCATCCGCACGGAGAGCGGCTTCGACCCCGCCGCCACTTCCAGCGTGGAGGCCCGGGGGCTGATGCAGATGACCGAGGAGACCTTTATCTGGCTGCGCAGCAAAATTGCGCCGGATGAGGGCCTGACCTTCGATGAACTCTACGACCCTGACGTCAGCATCCGCTTCGGCTGCTACTACATCCATCTCTGCATGGAGCGGTACGGCGGCGATGTGGCTACCGCTGCCGCCGCCTACCACAGCGGATGGGGGACAGTAGATAATCTGCTGCGGATGGAAGAGCATTCCTCCGACGGGCAGACCCTGAAAGGTTTCCCTTATAACCAGATGCACCATTATGTCGAAAAGATAACCGCCAGCTACGCCGTCTATACCCGGCTCTACGGCGGCTGAATCTCAACCAATGAAGAAGAACCGACAGGCCAAAAACCTGCGGGTCTTTGATAGATGAAGCTGTTTTCATGGCCAGAGTGTGCCGGATGAACGAGGATTTTTGCTTGCAGGCAAGGCGATTTTTCGCAGCGATCCTGACGGATCGCAAGAGAAAGCAACGCAGTCTGCGGGCAAAAAGGCCGTTCAGACGGTGTGCAATGGCCGTGAAAACAGCTTCCAACAAGTGTAAGAAAACAGAAAGGCAGGAGAGATCCTATGGCAGAAAAAACTCCGAACCAGCAGCTGGCTGAAAAGCTGCTGTTTAAGCCCGCTTACGTCGGCGACAAGTCCGCCGCCGTCAAGCAGGAGGCCCACGCATTCGCTGAGGGCTACAAGAAATTCCTCGACGCGGGCAAGACCGAGCGCGAGGTGGCTGCTGAGAGCGAGCAGATGCTCAAGGACGCAGGCTACCAGCAGTTCGACCCGAAGAAGACCTACGCCCCCGGCGACAAGGTCTATTTCAGCCAGCTGGGTAAGGCCATCGTGGCTTCCACCATCGGCACCCGCAGCTTCGAGGACGGCTTCCATCTGGTCATCGCTCACACCGACAGCCCCCGTCTGGACCTGCGCCCGACCCCGCTGTACGAGTCCGACCACTTCAGCTACTTCAAGACCCACTACTACGGCGGCATCCGCAAGTACCAGTGGGGTACCATGCCGCTGGCGATCCACGGCGTGTTCTCCCGCGCTAACGGCACCACCGTCTCTGTGAACGTGGGCGAGGACGAGAACGACCCCGTCTTCTGCATCACCGACCTGCTGCCCCATCTGGGCGCTGAGCAGGGCGAGCGCAAGCTGAGCGACGGCATCCGCGCCGAGGAACTGAACATCCTCATCGGCTCCGACGCTGTGGACGACGAGGAAGTGAAGGAAGCTGTCAAGCTGAATACTATGATCCTCCTCAACGAGAAGTACGGCATCACCGAGAAGGATTTTGCACGCGCTGAAATCGAGATCGTCCCCGCTTATAAGTCCCGCGACGTCGGCTTCGACCGCTCCATGATCGGCGGCTACGGCCACGATGACCGCGTCGATGCATATCCCGCTCTGATGGCCGAGATCGCCACCAAGAATCCTGCCTTCACTACCGTCTGTGTCCTGACCGATAAGGAAGAGATCGGCTCTGACGGCGTCACCGGTATGCAGAGCATGTACGTTTTCCACTTCATGCAGGAGCTCTGCCGTACCGCTGGTCAGGACGACATCATTGCATTCCGCAACAGTGTCTGCCTGTCCGCCGACGTCACCGCTGCTTACGACCCGAGCTGGGCCAGCGCTTTCGAGCCGATGAACGGCACCTACGCAGGCCGCGGCATCGCGCTGTTCAAGTACACCGGCAGCCGCGGCAAGAGCGCTGCAAACGACGCTTCTGCCGAGCTGGTGGGCTATGTCACCCGCATGATGGACGCCGACGACGTTGCATGGCAGATCGGTGAGCTGGGCCGCCTCGACCTGGGCGGCGGCGGCACTATCGCAAAGTATGTTGCCAACCGCGGCATCCCCGTCATCGACATCGGTGTGCCTGTGCTGTCCATGCACTCTCCCTTCGAGGTTATCCACAAGACCGACCTGTACATGGCTTATCGTGCCTTCGTCCTGTTCAATCAGACCGCTGAGTAAGCTGCTTCTACGCATCAAAGCCCCGGAAAGTCTGCCGTCTGGCAGGCCCTCCGGGGCTTTTTGCTATGTTGTGGGCAGGGGGACGGCCTGCTCTACGGTAAGGAAGGTGAAGCCGTTGTCCTTGTACCACTGGATAATGTCGGGCAGGGCTTCGGCGGTGGTGCGGGTGGTGGCCGAGTCGTGCATCAGCACGATGCACTGGGTCTGCTCGCCGGTCTCCCGCACGATGTTGCGGAAGATGGTGCCTGCACTGGGCTTGCCGCCCACAGCGTCCTCAGCGCAGACGTTCCAGTCTACATAGGCGTAGCCTTTTGCAGTGACTTCTTCTTTGAGCTGCTGCATCAGCCCGCGCCCGCCGTAGCGGCGGCTCACGGTGTTGGTACTGCCGCCCGGGAAGCGCAGATACCACAGGCCGTCGGCCCGGACGTAAGGGGAGAGGCGTTCCTTTAACAGGTCGATGTCCTTCCAGTAAGCGTCCGCGCTCTGGTAGATGTCGCTGTACTCGTGGGAGGCGGAGTGGAGCGCGATCTGATGTCCGGCGGCAGCAGCCTCAGAGATGAGGGGAAGATATTTGTCGTTGTTGCCGGTGGCGACTACAAAGAAGGTCGCCTTTACCCCGGCATGGTTCAGTGCGGACAGAACGTCCGGCGTCGTCTTGCTGGGACCGTCGTCGAAGGTCAGACAGACCCACTTCTCGGGCATCGGCTCCGGCTCCGGGGACGTTTCTACGGAGGACGCCGAGGCAGGGGAGACGAAGCTTTCGTCCGGCACCGGGGTCAGGTCGCTCTCCCGGCAGCCTACGGGCGGCTCTGCACCGCAGAATATCCCCAGTCCGAACCCCGCCGCCGCCCCGACAGAAAGCAGCAAAAGGCTCCACAACAATCTTTGATGTTTGCTGGATTTGAAAAAAGTCATTTTCAAAAACCTCCTTCTTAAGTCATTTCTGCACGGAAACTCCATTTACAAGATATGAATGGCAAAAAAATCTATGAAAACGCTTGACATCGCCGGGGGAGTATGGTATTATACTTGAGCAGTCAGCGATACGGCTTAGACCTCAAGGCCGAGAGAAATCAAGATTGCATCAAAACTTCATATGCGAGGGTGGCGGAACTGGCAGACGCGCACGTTTGAGGTGCGTGTGGTTTATCCTTGGGGGTTCAAATCCCCTCCCTCGCACCACAAAATATCCACGAAATGTCGATGAAAAGTCGATGTCTCGTGGATTTTTTGTTGTCTATGCGTATCAGATACTGCCTGCTTTTGCCGGGTGTTTTGTAGTTAGAATCGTAGTCAGAAAAAGTAGGCCGCAGCAGGATTTTTCCGGGGTTTCCCCGGGACAAAAAGTAGTCAAAAATAATGAATCAGGCCGCCGTCTCCGTAAAACAGAGACAGCGGCCTGATTCAACAAGGGGATTATTTGTCCATATCATGGTACGAACCTGCGGGCGGCCGTGCTGTTCGACCCCTCTTCTCCGCAAGATAAAAAATGACCTCAAGCTTGAGCTTGAGGTCATCAGCGGCTGGCGGTCCCCGTAGACATTCCTGACTCGTGGGACCCGCGCACTAAGCAACAGCCCACTGGGCTGATTGCTTGCCGCCTGCGGGCGGCCGTGCTGTTCGACCCCTCTTCTCCGCAGGATAAAAAACGACCCCAAGCCTGAGCTTGGGGCCATCAACGGCTGCGGTCCCCGTAGACATTCCTGACTCGTGGGACCCGCGCACTAAGCAACAGCCCACTGGGCTGATTGCTTGCCGCCTGCGGGCGGCCGTGCTGTTCGACCCCTCTTCTCCGCAAGATAAAAAACGACCCCAAGCCTGAGCTTGGGGCCATTTTTTATGCGGGAGAAGGGGGTCGAACCCTCACTCCGTTGGAACTGGTGCCTAAAACCAGCGCGTCTGCCATTCCGCCACTCCCGCACGGAAACTTTATTTATAGTAGCAAGATTCGCCGAAAAAGTCAACTGCCGAAGGATAATTCCCTCTTTGCGTCCGCATAATAACCCCAAAAACAGCGAGGGAGGCCATGGGCGTGAAGAGAATGCAGCGGGCGAAGCTTGCGGCGGCATATCTGCTGCTGGCTCTAGCGGCAGCTTTGGGCTGGCTGTACAGCTGTCTGCCGGATCGAGTTTATCTGGAGCCGGGACAAGCCTTATATCTTCCCCGCTTTGCATGGGTCGAGCCGCAGCGCGGCCATGGGAGCCAGAATGTTGCCAGCACCCGGGCGGTGGGCAGCTACCAGACGACGCTGACGCTGGGTGGGTGGCTCCCCATCAAGACCATCCGGGCAGTGGTGACAGAGCGGCCCAGAGTGATCGTCTGCGGTACACCGTTCGGCGTCAAGATGTTCTCCGAAGGGGCGCTCATCGTAGGATTTTCGGAGATCGTGCAGGCTGGCGGCGGGACATCGAATCCCGCCAAGGAGGCCGGGCTTCACCTCGGTGACCGGGTCATCTGCATCGGGCAGACCCGCACCGAGAGCAATGACGCCGTAAAGGAAGCCCTGGACGCAGCCGAGGGGCAGTCCGTGGAGGTCGTGTATATCCGCAGCGGTGAGCAGAAGCTGACTACCCTGACCCCGGTGTGGGACGGTGCCGCCGAGCAGTGGCGGGCCGGAATGTGGGTGCGGGACTCCTCCGCCGGCGTGGGTACACTGACCTTCGCCGACGAGGAGCTCGGCGTATTTGCGGGACTGGGTCACCCCATCAGCGACAGCGACACCGGCGAAAGCGTCGCCCTGCGCAGCGGCGAGATCGTTCCCTGCGAGATAACCGGCTGCAGTGCCGGAACGGCTGGAAGCCCCGGTGAGTTAAAGGGCCATTTCCTGAGCGCCCACGCCATCGGCACCATCCGCATCAATGGCGAGAACGGCGTCTACGGCACGACGCGCACCCACTTCTCGGGCCAGCTGAGGGAGATCGCGTTCGCGCAGGAAGTCGTCACCGGTCCCGCTGAGATATGGGCCACCATCGAGGGGGAAACGCCCCGCGCATACCGCATCCAGATCGAGCGGGTCAGCGACGCCGACCCCCGCCGGAATCTGGTCATCCGGGTGACCGACCCTTCGCTTCTGTCTGCGACCGGCGGAATCGTGCAGGGCATGAGCGGAAGCCCCATCCTCCAAAATGGGCGCCTCGTGGGTGCTGTGACCCATGTTCTGGTCAATGACCCCACCCGAGGCTACGGGATTTTCGCCCAGACGATGCTCGAACAGGCAAAAAACGCCGTTCAAGACGGTGCCGAAGCGCGGACCGCAGAATGAACAAGAAGATTTTTGTTAAAATTCCAGAAAATGTAAAAATTTCCTGTTGCAATCCATGGTAAAATATGGTAAAATCTAGACTGTAAAGGGAACTGCACACATTGGAGGATAGTACGATGGATAAAGTAAGATTTTTGATGTCGGATACCAGTGCGGATGTTACGGCAGCCTGCCGAGAGGCACTGGAGCAAAAAGGCGTAGAAGTGACCGTCGTGGAAAAAGACGGCCTTCAGATTTTGCAGAAGATGCTTGCGGTGCGGCCGCAGGTGGTTTTGCTGGATGCCTTCATGCCCGGGCTGGATGCTCTGGCCGTCAAGCAGAAATATGTCGCCGCCGGCGAAACGCACACCACGTTTTTCGTCACCGGCGCCTTCCAGAGCGAGGAAATGGTCCAGGAGCTGCTGGATGAGGGCTTCGCCTACTACTTTGTCAAACCCTTCGACGAGAATGTCCTTGCCAGCAGGGTGCTCAAGGTCGCCCACGGCCACCAGAAGCGGCTTATCACGGCCAGCGTGGACAGCGACGAGCTGAAGGTCACGGACATTCTGCATCAGATCGGCGTCCCTGCCCACATCAAAGGCTACCAGTTCCTGCGGGATGCCATCCTGCTCACCATGAACGAGCCGGAGTACATCAACGCCGTCACCAAGCGTCTCTACCCGGAGATCGCCAAGAAAAACGGAACCACCGCCAGCCGGGTAGAGCGGGCCATCCGCCACGCCATCGAGGTGGCATGGGACCGTGGCGATGTGGATACCCTGAACAGCTACTTCGGCTATACCATCCACAACCTGCGCGGCAAACCAACCAACTCGGAGTTCATCGCGATGATCGCCGACAAGATGCGCCTGGATAAGCGGCAGCAGGCGGGTTGAAAAGAATATTTTTCTGCGTCATTTTCCTGTGATATTTTTCATTTATTTGCCGGGTGCGAAATTATAAATTACGGTTCCCTCATAATATGTAAATAACGAGCCTCCTGCATCGATTTTCCAATGCAGGAGGCTCGTTTTATGTGCAAAAGTGATCGTTGGCGGAACAGTACGGCCGCCCGCAGGCGGCAAGCGATCAGCCAGGAGGACTGCCATCACAACTTGACGAAAAAAGCAAGAATCTCTATACTATAGAACAGAATAAACAAAGAAGGGAATGGATAGATCCCCTTATGCTGAAGATCGCATTTTGTGACGACGAGACCCAAGAGACCAGACGGCTGGAAGCTCTGTTGGAAGAATATGCTGCTGACCGCGGGCAGGACTTTGCCCATACGTCTTATCAAAGCCCGGTCGAGCTGATGGCGGATGTGGAGAAGGGAACGCGCTTCGACATCGTCCTTCTGGATGTCCTGATGCCGGGCGAAAACGGGATGGCTGCGGCCCGGGAGATACGGGAATATGACTCGAATGTGAAGATCATCTTCCTCACTTCAAGCTCGGAGTTTGCGGTGGAATCCTATGCGGTGGATGCATGGTATTACCAGCTCAAGCCTATCCGGAGAGAAGACTTTTTCCGCCTGATGGACTCGGCCTGTGCGGCCTGCACCAGGGAGCAGAAGCACAGCCTCATCCTCCGGAGCAAGAGCGGCATCGTCCGCCTGGAGCTGGAAGAGCTGGTCTACTGCGAGGTGATGGGGCGGACGCTCACGTTTCACCTGAACAACGGCGTCGTGCTGGAAAGCATGGGCCGGCTGGACGACCTCTGCGACCAGCTCGTGGAATACCCGAATTTCCTCCGTCCCCACCGCTCCTTCCTTATCAATATGGAGTATATCGCCAACATCGCAGCCCGCTCCATCACGATGCAGGACGGAGCCGTGGTGCCGCTGCCCCACGGGAAGTATTCGGAAACGAAGGAGCGCTATCTGAGCTATATTTTTGACCGAAAGCAGGTGGTCATGTAGTGAACGCTCTTACTGTACCAAACGGCGTTGCCGTGGCGCTCTTTGGCATCGCACTCTCGGCGGCGTTCTGTGACATCCACTGGACGAAGAAGAACTGCATCATATTGGCGGTCGGCTCAGCAGCTATGCTCTTGATGCAGGCGCTCATTACTTATAAGGGTAGCTGGATGGCGATGCAGGAGGCGTATCCGCTTACCACCCATCTGCCGCTCGCCATCATCCTCAGCGTCCTCAGCGGAAAATGGCTCTGGCCCACCATCTCGGTGCTGGCGGCGTATCTGTGCTGTCAGCTCCGGCGCTGGGTGGCACTGCTGGTCATTGCGATGGTGCCGGGCATCGACTGGCTGCAGCCCGCCGTCGAGATGGTGGTCACGCTGCCGTTGCTGGTAGTATTGCTGCGCTATGTTGCACCGGCGGCCCGCAGCTTTGCCCGGTATCCGCGCTCGATGCAGCTTCTGTTCGGCGTAGTGCCGCTGGCAGGCTACCTTTTCGATTATGTGACCCGCATCTACACCGACCTTCTCGCCCAGGGCAATCAGGCGGCGGTGGAATTCATGCCCTTCGTGTGCAGCGTGGCATATATCGTCTTTGTTCTCCGGGTCTCGGCAGAGGAGCGCACCCGCAGCCAGCTGGAACAGAACCGGAACAACCTCAAATTGCAGGTCGGCCAGGCAGTGCGGGAGATCGAGGCCCTGCGCACCTGGCAGCAGCAGACTCGCGCCTACCGCCACGACCTGCGCCACCATCTGCAATACATCTCCGCCTGCATCGAGAACGGCAGGGGAGAGCAGGCACAGGAGTACATCCAGAGCATCTGCTCCGAGATAGAGGCCAGCAAGGTGACGACCTACTGTGAGAACGAGGCTGCGAACCTCATCTTCTCGTCCTTTGCAGGCCGGGCGGAGAACTGCGGTGTGCCGCTCAACATTCAGGCTCATATCCCGCAGCTTATCTCGGTGGCCGAGACAGACCTCTGCGTGCTGCTCTCCAATGCGCTGGAAAATGCGCTCCGGGCCTGCCGCAGGATGAAAGCAGAGAATGGCCCTGCATACATTGAAGTTACTGTCCGGGAAAAGAACGGGCATCTCTTTTTGCAGTTCGTCAATCCCTGTCCGGAGGGAATACAGTTTGAAAACGGCCTGCCGGTGACCCACGCTGAAGGACACGGCATTGGCGTGCGCAGCATCTGCGCTATCGTGGAAAAATATAAAGGGCTTTCGGATTTCTCGGTGCAGGACGGCAGATTCATCCTCCGCGTTTCCCTGTGAGCCGGGTCGATTGAGTGCAGTTTTGGGGCGAATCGTGTCAAACTGCCCGCCGCAGGGGCAGAAAAGAGTATACTGAAACCAGACAAAATGTGATTTCCGAATATCGTACAAGGAGGAAAAGCTATATGAAACGTATCGCTTCTCTTGCACTCAGCGCGGCACTTCTGGCCTCGCTTTCGACACCGGTGCTGGCCGCGTCGGCCATCTCTGTGGATGCAGCCCCTACGGCAGCTGTACTGGAAGAGGAAAACTCTTTGTGGGAGCTTCCGCAGGCGGATACGCCGGACATGAGCAACACGGTCTGGTCGTTTGCCGGCGGCTACATCGACGGTAGCGAGATGACCCAGGCCGAGATGGACGAGTCTCTGGAGGCATACGGCGGTACGCTGCAGTTCACCTTTGACGCCGCAGGCGGCGCAAAGATGATCCAGGGCGGCGGCACGCTGAACGGCACTTACCAGTATCTCGACGACGGCAGCGTGGGCGTCATCTTCGACTACAACGGCGAGGAGCTGCGCTACGCCTGCATCTTTACCTGGACGGACGAGGACGAGCTGCTCATGGTAGCCATCTCGGATGCAGAGGGTGCCGACGGCGTTTACTTTGTCCAGTAAATTCGTTTCATCGTGTCTTTTAGATGCGATGCAGATAAGCCTTGTCCTGGAACTCTGGCTCTGACAGCTGCTTTTGCGGAAAGCAGCCGTCCTGCGGGAGCCGGAACGCCCATTCCCAGGTGAGGCTGGAGGGATCAGAAACGGCCCGGCAGAGTTTTCTGCCGGGCTTGTTCGTTTTCCGGGGCGGAGAGAAGGACTTTCCAGAAAAAAGTGCAAAAAAGTTAAAATATCCTCTTGCAATTTTTTTGGAGAGTGATATAATACTAAAGCAATCGTTTCCAAGGCCGCTCGAGGGGGTAGCCGATATTGAAGGTTGTGATGGGCACATACATTAAATATGGCCCCAATAAGTCAGAACCAGAAATGAGGTGAAAAGAATGAAACAGGGTATCCATCCGAACTACGTTGACTGCACCATCACCTGCGCATGCGGCAACGTCATCAAGACTCGTTCCACCAAGCCCGAGATCCACGTCGAAGTTTGCTCCAAGTGCCATCCTTTCTACACTGGTAAGCAGAAGCTGGTCGACACCGGCGGACGTGTTGAGCGCTTCAACAAGCGTTTCGGCCGTAAGTAATTGCAACAATTACAAGGCTTCCAAGAGCGTCGTTCCCTTTGCGGGGAGCGGCGCTCTTTTTGCGTCCGGCCGCGAAAACTGCCGCACCAGCGCAAAAGAAACAATATTTGGAAACGCACACAGGTTTATCTTATTTCTGACACATTTTCGGGCTAGAATGATGCAGATATTCCCGGGGACACCCGCAGAGAAGGAGCGTTTTTTGTGATAGAAGTATCCCACCTCACCAAGAAATACGGCAGCCGCCTTGCAGTGGACGACATCTCTTTCACGGTGGAGGACGGCGTCATCTACGGCCTGCTGGGGCCGAACGGTGCCGGCAAGTCCACCATCATGAACATCCTCACCGGCTACCTCGCCGCCACGGAGGGACAGGTGACGGTGGCGGGCCATCCGCTGCCCGAGGAAGCCGACGCCGCCAAGGCCTGCGTGGGCTATCTGCCGGAACAGCCGCCCCTTTACCCGGAGATGACGGTGGCCGAATATCTCGACTTTGCCGCCGAACTGAAAGGCGTCAAGAAAGCAGACCGCCCGGCGCAGGTGCAGTCTGCCGCCCGCCGTACCGGTCTGGAAGACGTTCTGCCCCGGCTCATCCGCAGCCTCTCGAAGGGCTACCGCCAGCGGGTGGGCGTGGCGCAGGCGCTGCTGGGCAGTCCGCAGCTCATCATTCTGGACGAACCCACCGTGGGTCTCGACCCGGCGCAGGTCATCGAGCTGCGCCGCCTCATCCGGGAGCTGGGCCGAACCCACACGGTCATCCTGTCCAGCCACATCCTCAGTGAAGTGAAGGCCGTCTGTGATAAGGCGCTCATCCTGTCGCAGGGGCATCTGGCCGCTGTCGTGGACCTTGCCGCCGAAGAGCGCGATTTGGAAGAGCTCTTCCTTGAGCTGACGGCTCCGGAAGAGACTTCGGATAAAAAGGAGGACTGATTCGATGCTTGCCATCTACAAGCGGGAGCTGCGCAGCTTTTTTCACGGAATGATGGGCTATGTGCTCACGGCCTTTCTGCTGGCGGCTTCCGGCATCTATTTTCTGGCCCTGAACCTCGGTTACGGCCTGACGGATTTTGGCTACTATACGCTCTACCGCACGATCTTCGTGCTGCTGCTCTATTTCCCGGTGCTGGCCATGCGCTCGCTGGCCGAAGAGCGCCGCGCCCGCACCGACCAGCTGCTTCTCACCAGCCCGGTGTCCGTGTGGGGCATCGTGGTGGGCAAGTATCTGGCCCTCTGCACCGTGTTCGCGCTGCCCTGTCTGGCCGACGGCATCATGATCGTCGTGCTCTGGCTGCTGGGCGGCACGGCCTCGGCCTTCGGGGCAAATTTCGCCGCGCTGCTGTGCTATTTCCTGCTGGGCTGTGCGGCCATTGCCGTCTGCGAGTTCTGCTCCGGCCTCACGGAGAACCAGATCATCGCGGCAGTCATGGGCTTTTCGGCTCTGCTGCTGGCCTATATGATGCCCAGCCTCCGCAGTATGTTCAACGCCGGGAGCGCCGTGGCACTGGTGGTCTTTACGGCTCTGTCGGCGGGAGCCTCCCTTGCGGTGGGCCTGCGCACCCGGAGCTTCACGCTGGGCTGCTTCTGCTTTGCGGCCCTCTGTGCCGGGCTGAGCGCCCTGTTCCTGCTGCGCAGCGCATGGCTCACCGAAGCGTTCAGTGCTGTCTTGAGAGCCCTCTGCCTGTTTGCGCCCTTTGAGGAGTTCGTCAACAACAGCTTTTCCATCCAGACGCTGGTTTATTATCTGACGGTGCCGGTGCTCTTCCTCTTCTTTACGGCGCAGGGCATCGAGAAGCGCCGTTGGAACTGAGAGGGGGCAGACTATGAAGAAATTTGAGAAAAAGAGCGCAGGCCCGCTGGAACGGCTGCGGCTGCGCAGCGGCATCTATGCCTCGGCGGTCACGGTGCTGGTGGTCGTGCTGGCCGTCCTGCTCAACCTCATCGTCCGGGCTATCCCGACGAAGTACACCGAGTTCGACCTCTCGGAAGCCGGGCTCTACACCCTCAGCGACAGCTCCAAGGACATCGCCCACGCCCTGACGCAGGATGTCACCATCTACTATCTGGCCGAGACGGGCAGCGAGGACGCCATCATCACAAAGCTGCTGGACCGCTACGCCTCCGAGAGCAGCCACATCAAGTGGGAGACGAAAGACCCCGCCGTCTACCCGACCTTCGCCGCCCAGTACGGTGTGCAGTCGGCTGAGAACGGCAGTCTCATCCTCGTTTCGGGGGAGAAGAGCGCCGTGCTGGCGGCGTCCGACCTCTACGATTATGACTACTCCGACTACTACACCACCGGCAGCTACAGTGTGACCTTTGGCGGCGAAAATAAGCTCACCGCTGCCATCTACCGCATCACCAGCGGGGAAGAGCTCCACGCCTACTACACGACGAACCACGGCGAACAGCGCCTCACCGACACCCTGACCGATGCGCTGGAAGGCCAGAACCTCTCCGTCAGCCCCCTCGACCTGCTGACGGACACCATCCCGGACGACTGCGACCTGCTTATCATCAATGACCCGCAGCAGGACTTTGCATCGGCGGGCGGCCTCGTGGATGAGATGTCGGCCCTGCGCGCCTACCTGAAAAACGGCGGACATCTGATGCTCACCACCGACAGCTATTACTCCACCCCAAATCTTGATGCCCTGATGGCCGAGTTTGGCCTGACCCGGACGCCCGGACTCGTAGTGGAAGGGGACAGCGGCCATTACCTGAACGGTTACCCCTACTATCTGCTGCCGGATTACGCCACCGACACTGAGAGCGGTACACTGGACGGCATCGACACCAGCCGCCGCGTCCTGCTGCAGATGGCGCAGGGCATCACCATCACCGAGACGGAGGGCATCACTTCGGAAGCCCTGCTGGTCAGCACCGAGAGCTCCTACAGCAAGGCGGCGGGCTATGAGATGACCACCGCCGAGCAGGAAGACGGCGACCCCGACGGTCCCTTTGCGCTGGCAGCCTATGCTTCCGATAACAGCACCGGCGCAGAGGTCATCTGGGTCAACTGCGGCAACATGGACAACGAGGCCGTCTACCAGACTGTTCCCGGCAATGTGACCTTCCTGCAGGGCTGCGCAGCCTCTCTGGCCGGGCAGGAGGGGACCACCCTCGTGGAGTCCAAGGCGCTGGAAGCTGCGCCCATCACCATCTCGGGCCACACCGCCGCTGTGCTGGGTCTGGTGTTCGTCCTCATCCTCCCGGCGGCTGTGCTGGCCGTGGGCGCAGTGGTGGTGCTGCTGCGCCGCCGTAAGTAAGGAGGCACGCCATGAAAGCAAAACAGCATGCCCTCATCGTTTTGCTGGTATTCGTTCTCGCCGCCGGGGCGGCGCTGGCCCTGCTGACCCACGCGAACCAGAAGGCCGAACAGGCCGCCAGCGAGGCCGAGGACGGCAGCATCCCGCTGCTGGATGTGACCACCGCCACGCTGGAAAGCGTCTCCATCCAGTATGGCGGCGATACGCTGACGCTCCGGCCCTCTGATGACGGCTGGACGCTGACCGAGGACCCGGCCTACCATCTGGACGATTCGGCCTGCAACACCATCCGGACCGCGCTGGCAGGCATGAAGGCCAGGCGCCAGCTCGAGGCGCAGCCCGGCGAGGACTACGGCTTCGACGCGCCCCGGCTTGTTGTAAATGTTTCGGCGGCGGGGGAGAGTACCACCCTTACCGTGGGAGCGGAGAACCCCGTCACCGGGGATGTGTACGTCCGGAGGGAGGGCGGCGACGCTGTCTATACCGTGGACGCGGCCAGGTTCCGCTGCATGGAGCAGACGAAGGCGGAGCTCTTTGGGGCGTTCAGCCCGGCGGGCATCACTGTCTCGGACATCGAGGCCGTGCGCTATACCCTCCAAAGCGGCGAGACGGTCAAAGTGCAGGCTGTTTCCCAGCCCACGGAGGCCGACAGCACCACCTATCAGACCGTCTGGCAGCTCATCGATGAACCGGCCGACGCGCTGGATGCTGACAAGACGGACGCTCTGCTGGCCGCACTGGCCAGCTATGTCACCGGGCAGGACACTGCCGCCGACCTTTCCGCCTGCGGCTTTGACGCCCCGCTGGTGACAGCAGAGGTGACGACGGCAGACGGCACCGTTATCCTGACTTATGCCATTGGAACCGATGGCTATTATATGATGGTGTCGGGCGACAGCTCTGTCTACACCGTGGACGGCCAGACCGTGCAGGCTCTCTGCCTGACGGCCCGGCAGCTGAAAGCCGGCACCTGAGAATTTATCCCAAAAGCACCCGCAGTTCTGCACTGTAGGTGCTTTTATGCTGTATAAGGAAACGCTATATGCAAAATTGATGTAAAACCCGGGTGGAAAAAGCCCCCTCGGAGTCAAAGTTTCGGCTAACATCAGCAGAGTGATTGACATTTTGACAAAGATTGTTTAAGATAGACAGGACAGGGCAGAATAACTGCGCAATGTTACGGTCGTCATGGATGTTGTGCGGGGATGAGTCTGCTCCCACAGCCAGCACATATTGGATGGGCGAGGCGTTTTTGTGTCAGACAAGGAGGGCTTCCGCAGCAATCCTGACGGATTGCAAGGGAGAACGACGCGGTATGACACGAAAAAGGCCGTTCAGACGGTGTGGGATGGTTGCAGGATCAGACTCAAAGTCACCCTGGTACGAGAGGATGGGGCAGATACCCTGTCTTTTTTCGTATCTGAGTTACAAGGAGGATATAGGAAAGAAATGAACAACTCAGTGATCGTTTCGCTGCGAGACATCGTAGTGGAATTTGATGGTCAGCGCATCCTGGATGGGCTGAACCTCGACATCCATGACAAAGAGTTTGTGACGCTGCTGGGATCCTCCGGCTGCGGCAAAACCACCACCCTCCGCCTCATCGCGGGCTTTCTGGAACCGACGTCCGGCAAAGTGCTGCTGAAAGGAGAGGACATCACAGGCGTACCGCCCTACAAGCGTCCGGTGAACACCGTGTTCCAGAAATACGCGCTGTTCCCCCACCTGAACGTCTTTGAGAATGTGGCCTTCGGCCTCCGCCTCAAGAAGATGGACGAAGAGACTATCCGCCGCAAGGTGCGGGATATGCTGGAAGTCGTGGGCCTGAAGGGTTTCGAGCGCCGCAGCATCGGCCAGATGTCCGGCGGCCAGCAGCAGCGCGTGGCCATCGCCCGCAGCCTGGTCAATGAGCCGGAGATCCTGCTTCTCGACGAGCCTCTGGGCGCCCTGGACCTCAAGCTGCGCAAGGAGATGCAGCTGGAACTCAAGCGCCTGCAGCGCGAGATGAACATCACCTTCATCTACGTCACCCACGACCAGGAAGAGGCCCTGACCATGTCCGACACCGTCGTCGTTATGAACGGCGGCAAGGTGCAGCAGATCGGCACCCCCGAGGACATCTACAACGAGCCCAAGAACGCCTTTGTGGCCGACTTCATCGGCGACTCCAACATCGTGGACGGCGTGATGCACCGCGATTTTCTCGTCTCTTTCTCGGGCGTCGAGTTCCCCTGTGTGGACCGCGGCTTTGCCCGGGAGGAGAGCGTACAGGTGGTCGTCCGCCCCGAAGATATTGAAGTGGTCTCTCCGGTGGAAGGCCAGCTGGTGGGCGTCGTCAATGACGTCATCTTCAAGGGCGTCCACTTCGAGATGCATGTGGAGTGCGAGGGCCGCGAGTGGCTCATCCATTCCACCCGCGCCTGCACGCCCGGTGAGACCATCGGTATGCGCATCGGCCCCAACGAGATCCATATCATGTCGCGTTCGGAGGGGTGAGGCTGCATGAAGATTTACGATAAGAAACTGGCCTATCCGTACTTTGTATGGATGGTGCTGTTCACGGTGGTGCCGTTGTTCATCGTGGTGTATTACGCCCTCACCGACTCCACCGGCAGCTTTACGCTGGACAATCTGGTGACTGTCAGCGGCTATGGCTCGGTGTTCGCCCGCAGCCTGCTGCTGGCCATCATCTCCACCGTCATCTGCCTCATCATCGCGTTCCCGGTGGGCTATTTCCTCTCCCGGCTGCGCGTCAACAAGCAGCACATCATGCTGA
>OGJU01000969.1_pt1 | contig 22749 bp, 17 predicted proteins | sample 1572251 | NCBI WGS metagenome assembly OGJU01 (sample SAMEA2582144, study PRJEB24529) | metagenome | biome: Human gut stool | place: China | collected 2011
GCAGTCGGGGAACGCCTGCTCCCGCACCGTTTTCAGTGTAGAGGGAAGGTCAGCACGGATCAGATTAAAGCACATGAAGAAGGCATAACGGCCAATTTCCGTTACCCCCTCCGGGATCACCGCTTCCGTGCGTCCCCGGGGGCAGAACAGCACCGCAGTCCCCTCTTTGTTATAGAGCAGACCGTCCTTGGCGGTATAAAGAGGATTGCCTTCCGCCACAGTGATGGTTTTCATCGCCGTATCCGCAGCAAGTGCGCCGGGATCTTCAAATACATCTCCCATGTATTCATCTCCCAGCTGCTGAAGGGAGGCGGGCAGATGCAGCGTTTGCAGCGGGCACTTTTTCAGTGCGCCGGCATGGATGGTTGTCAGCCCCTCCGGCAGAATCAGCGCTTCCAGAGAAGTACACTGTGCGAAACACTCTTTGCCCAGTTCCTTCACAGAGGACGGCAGCGTGACTGCTTTCAGGTTTGCGCAGGACATAAAGGCCTGTTCAGGCACATCACGCAGTCCTTCACCCAAAGCAACGGACTGCAATGCCGCACACTGCCGGAAAACACCGCTCCCCATCGAAGTGACATGGTTCAAGTTGATTTTCTTCAGGTTTGTGCAGCCGTAAAACGCATTGCTGCCAATTACGGTTACCGTTTCCGGGAGTATCACCTGCTGAATATCCCGCTGATTTTCAAACGCACCGTCCGCAATACCGGTTACGGTCTGATTGCCGATTTCCGCCGGAATGTTCAGAACCTTCCAATCCGTGCCCAGATAGCCGGTCACTTCGCCGTTCTGGTTCAGCACATAGTCGCTCTCATTTTCGTCCACAATGACATGAACCGTGCAGGAAGCCGTGAGTTTTCCAACCGCAGCTGTAATCACCGTGGTACCCTGCTGCACCGCAGTCACCAGACCGTCCTTGCTTACCGTTGCCACAGCAGGCTGACTGCTGCTCCAGCTGACGGTTGCCTGTGCGCCTTCCGGCAAAACCTCAGCAGTCAGTCGAGCGTTTTCCGTTCTATGCAGAGAAACTGTTTCCTGATTCAAGCGAATCTCGACAGGTTCTACATAGCCGTCCGTCTGGAAGGTCAGCTTGCAGCTGTCACCTTTTTCAGCTTTCTTTGCCGCCACATATCGTTCCGCGGTGGAATCCGCCAAACCATAGACCTTGATGGCGTAATAATACGGGATGAACTCATCTGTCAGTTCCGTGTTCTTGCCCAGCAAGCGGATCGAATAGTCGCTGCCGTATTCAAAATCAAAGGCATTTTTCCCAATATAGGTCACGCTGGCAGGAATCGCGACCTGCGCGACATGGCTTTGAGAAAACGCACTGTTCTCAATGCGCTCGAGTCCTTCATTGAGCGTCACGTTGGTCAGTTGAGAGAAGAAGAAAGCAGATGCGCCGACGGTTTTGATACTGCCAGGAATTTCCAGGCTGGTCATTTTAGCACGGTTAAACGCATTTGCGCTGATTTCCGTAACCGTTCCCGGGATGTTCACGGACGGCATTGTGCTGTTGCAGAAAGCGTATGCGCCAATCGCCGTCACGCCATTCAGCCAGTCAATGGACTGCTTGGCAGCCGGGCAGTAAATGATCGTTTTCCCGTCGGCGGAATACACTGCGCCGTCATGGGAGCGGTACTGTTCGCCGCCTTCCGTGATATTGACGGAAGCCAACGCTGCCGGTACTCCGCCGCTTGCTCCACGGGCGAACAAATTGCCGAACCACTCCCCGCCGCAAACCGTCGTCAAGGTGCCGGGCAGTGTAATGGTCTGCAGCTTGTTCATGGCCGCAAAGGCGTACTGTCCAATGGAAGTAACGCCCTCCGGAATAGTCAGGCTCTCCAACTGATTTGCGGCGTAAAACGCCTCATTTCCAATGGTCTTCAACCGACTGTCTTCAGCAAAAGTCACATGCTTTAGCCCTGTGCAGGAATAAAAGGTCTGCGCAGCGATCGTGGTAACAGAGGTCGGAATCGTAACAGACACCACTTTATTGCCGAAAACCGCTCCGGTGCCGGTTCCGATTGCAGTCACGCCGTCCGGAATTACAATCTCCGTCGCGTCTCCGTTATAAGCGGTCAGCACACCATCTTCAATCGTAAAGTCGGAGGCTGTCGTCACAGTGACAGTGCAGGCAGCAGACTTTCCGTTTGCAGACACAGCGCTAATCACGGCAGTTCCCGCAGTTACAGCTTTGATAAGCCCGGTTTGATCCACTGTGACTGCCGCATTGCTGCTGCTCCAGGTCAGCGTTTTGTCCGCAGCATCTTCCGGCAGGATCTCTGCTGTCACCTGATAGGTGCTGCCTTCGGTCAATGTCAGAGAAGCCGGAAGTACAACGCTTTCCACGGCGACTTTCGTTTCGCCGTCGAGTATCTGGAAGGTCAGCTTACGCTTATCCCCAAAATCTTCAGCATATTTTTGTGCCGTAGAGCCTTCCAGTCCAAAAAGAGTTACCTTTGCAGAATTTGGAATAAAGGAACTGCCGAGAACGGTATTCATTCCCCGCACCTTTACGACTGCGGGGCCGCCCGAGTCCGTCAGGCAATCAAAAGCACTGCCGCCAACGGACTCCAGTGAAGCCGGGAGTACCAACTCCGTGTTGGCAGGGAAATAGCATTCACTGAAAGCCATGCTGCCGATGCTCTTCAGTCCCTCTGAAAAGGAAACTGTTTTTACCTTGGAGTTGTAAAAAGCAGATGCCCCAATGGATTCCACGGATTCAGGGACTTTTAGCGAGGTGCATTTGGCACTGTAAAACGCTTTTTCTGCCACGGTCTTCAATCCGCTCGGCAATACTACCTGTTCCATTGTGGTTTTTAAAAAAGCGTAAGATGCAATTTCCTCCACTCCGGCCAGCCAATCAATGGACTGCTTGGCAGCCGGGCAGTAAATGAGCGTTTTCCCGTCGGCGGAATACACTGCGCCATCATAGGAACGGTACTGTTCTCCGTCTTCTGTGATATTGACGGAATTCAGCGCTACTGGCGCTCCACCGCTTGTTCCACGGCCGAATAAACTACCGAACCATTCCCCGCTGCAAACTTTCGTCAGAGTGCCAGGCAGTGTAATGGTCTGCAGCTTGTTCATGGCCGTAAAGGCATACTGTCCAATGGAGGTAACGCCCTCCGGAATAGTCAGGCTCTCCAACTGATTTACGGCATAAAACGCCTCATTTCCAATGGTCTTCAACCGGCTGCCCTCGGCGAAGGTTACACTTGTCAGCCCGGTGCAATTATAGAAGGCCTTGTCCGTGATTGCAGTGACGGAAGCGGGGATCGTGACGGATTCCACATTGCTTCCGAAAATAGGAGACGAACCGTCACCGATGACTGTGACGCCCTCCGGGATCGTCACGCTGGTGTCGCTGCCGGTATAGGCGGTCAGCACGCCATCTTCAATTGTAAAGTCGGCATTATTTTCGTCTGATAAAAGGGAAACCTGTGTGCTTTGCGGAGATTCCTCCGTATTTTGAGCAAACGCCGCTGGTGAGATGCAGTTGGTCAGCATCAGAACCGCCAATGTGGCAGCTATGCGAGTTTTCCATGTGTGCATATAAATTCCTTCCTGTGTTGATTTTTAGTTAGTCGCATCTAACTCGTGCTTAATATTCATTGCCATAGGTAGCCTGTTTGTCAATCTGGGTAAGAAAATACGTCATTTTGATTGGGAAAAATTGCTGTAGTTATTGCCTCATAATTAACTACAACTAACCCTATGTCATAAAATCACTCCTCCATTGCATTCTCTTGACTTTGATATGTAATCTTATGCAGCAAGATGACTTGTCGCCATTTTCAAAGGTTATTACGCTCATCTGTATAGTTAGAGTTATCTAACTCATGCTCAAAAAAATATTTTGGCACGAGTCCGGTCAAGTTTAAATTAGAGTTATCTAACCGCTATGACGTATTCTATCACAGATCATATATTGTGTCAATCAAAAATATAACCCGATTGTCCTGCACTCCGGGTTTGGTTCAGTTACTATACAGGTGTTTAGAATTCTTTAGCCATGAGCGTAGTTCATAAGATATTAGGAAACTGTTGATAAAGGGGGAAATTCCCTATAATGGCGAGGAAAAGTGTGTGAGAAGTCCCAAGAAGTGTGTCCTGCCCCCATTAAATCCATGATTTCAGAACTCTTTCAGCATTTTGAAAGTTTGTTCAACAGAATGAGAAGGCTCTTTTGACACGCTGTTAACATATTCTTGGCTGCTGTAATCAATAAGAGTATTGGCATCCGGCTGAAATAGCCCCCAAGGGCCCGGCAAGAAAAGCTAATTGCGGGGCAAAAGAAAAAGCCATTACGGAATTCTTCCAAATCCTTTATACTGAACAGTGACCAAACAACCCAGTAGAAAGGAATGATATGAAAGGAATTCAGAGTAATGGCTTCCTGCCAATTATAGCACAGGCCATTGCAGAAATGGAAGAACTCCATGGTGAGTTTGCAGGTATAAACGAAATCAATCTTGCAGAACTGGGGCGCAGGACCGGGATCTCTCGGGCAAAGCTGCGCCGGCTAAAAGCAAATGGATTTTGTGAGACTCCGCATGGCCTCATAGGTCAGCGTCTCCTCAATGCCGTCCTCGACCTTCTTGGCGGCCTCCTTCAGCTTCATGGCGCGCAGCTCGGCGACCACAGCCTTCGCCTTCTCGCGGGACGCCTTTTTGCTCTCCTGGGCGTGGATCGCCTTGAGCATTTTTGCCACAATTTTGATCTTGGATTTGGGCACAACAGAGAAAACGTTGCGGTAGAAATGTACCGTGCAGCGCTGGTATTTGGCGTCCGGGAACACCTCGCCCACGGCCTCCAGCATCCCCATGCACTTGTCACCGACGATGAGCTTTACGCCGTCCAAGCCGCGTCCACGAAGCCATTGGAAGAAACTGACCCATCTGGCCTTGTCCTCCTTCATGCCCTCTTTTTAAGGCCCCGAAACTGCACTTTTGGAGCCCCAATTCTAAACTGCACAGCCGTTCTATCAATTAGGATTGTCGAGAACAGCTAAATATGGTAAAATCACGATGTATTCGAAAGCGGGGCAGACATACTCACTATGGAAAAAGGAAATCGTGCAATTCAGTATCCTGTCTACCCAACTGGGAACAGAAAGATCTGCTTCAGCAGACCTTTGGATGTGTCCGCTTGCTCTATAACGAAACGTTGACCATCCATAAAGTCTCTATGAAGCTGGAATAAAGACGTTCACTCAGGTATAGATGGATCCTCAGACCAGTAATTGCAGCTGGCTACCGGCACCGGACATTGTGATCGAGTTCACCTCTCACACAAACCCATGAGTACAAGGGATGGCTATAAGATGAAAAAAATCGTAAAGTTGATCGCGGAGAATAAACGCCCAACAAAAGACTATGTGGCTCAGCTCAACGAGGCCTTGGGTGATGCAATCGCAATCCTTCCATATTCCATTGACGAAGAAGATGCTTACCTGCCGCAGCAGGAGTCGGCTATCTTGACCTCCGCCTTTTCAGCTGCAAATTTTTCAGAGTTGAAGCGAACCCGCCTTCGGGGCAAGACGCTGATCCCCATTGAGCTAAGTCTGCCTCGAAAAGAATTGTACCGTTTAGACGCCTATCCAAAGGGAACGCCAGCCCTGTTGGTAAATGTTTCCAAATTTATGGCCGAAGAGACCATCGCTCAACTATATCAGTCAGGTTACAGCAATCTGATCTTTTATCCCTGGTATCCCGGAAGCGAAGTGCCTCATATACCTCTGGCTGTGACGCCCGGAGAAGCAGACCTGGTGCCGGATTTTGTAACGGAGTGTATCGATCTGGGGCCGCGGCTCATTGATATCGTCACCATTATCGAGTTGGCGGCAAAGCTGAAATGCGAGTATTTACTGCGCACTCACCGCTTTTTTGACTATTTTGAACGGCAATATACCACATCTGCCGGAGTCTCTATCCTCGTTCATGAAAATCAACTCTTGGAACAGCGATTAGCCACTTTGATACAGATGTTCAGAGAACCTCTGGTGGGTATTGATCAGAATGGCGGGATCTTCGATTGCAATTTTCCAGCCGCGGAGGTTGCCGGGGTGTCTCGTACCGACTTGCTGCAAAGTCAGGGTGACCGGCTGATCCCGCAAAGCCTGCTGGAACGCATTCGGACACAGCAGGTGCCTTTAAGTGGCGTTGCAACAGATCAAGCAGGGGAAAATCGAGCCGTTCGAGTCATTCCCATTACACAGGGGCCACAGTATTGGGGTGCGTACGCTGCGCTGTCTACCAGTGGAGACCGTCAAAGCGAAAAGAAAGATGACCTGCTATCCTCCGGGAAAGGTCATGTGGCAAAATACAGCTTCTCAGATGTCTGCGGTCATAGCGCCCAGATTAAGCACACAGTTGAGCTTGCGCGAAAGATGGCTCGGACGGAGTCCTCGGTGCTGATCACCGGTGAAAGCGGCACAGGTAAGGAGCTTTTCGCACATGCGATCCACAATAGTTCCACACGGTCAGAGGCCCCCTTCGTCGCCATCAACTGCGCGGCATTGCCGAATGATCTTCTGGAGAGCGAATTGTTTGGCTATGAAGAGGGTGCGTTCACCGGCGCAAGAAGGGGCGGCAAAATCGGCCTCTTTGAATTGGCAAACACTGGTTCCATCTTTTTAGACGAGGTGGAAGGTATGGCACCAAGCACACAGTTGAAGCTGTTGCGAGTGATACAAGAGCGCGAGATGATGCGGGTGGGCGGAGACCGTGTCATTCCCATTGATGTGCGCATTATCAGCGCATCTAACCAGAATATGACCGCATTGATCCAGCAGGGACAATTCCGTCAGGATCTCTTTTACCGGATCGGAACGCTGCCTTTGGATCTGCCGCCCCTGCGCAAGCGCAGAGAGGATATTCTGCCGTTGCTTGAAAACTTCAAAAACGCATTGCGGCTTACGTTTGTCCTTACAGAGGAAGCAAAATCCATTTTGCAGCGTTATAGTTGGCCTGGAAATATTCGAGAGCTTCGCAATTGTGTTGAGTATATGGGGTGCCAGAATATCCCGGTCATCGGAGCGGACGAACTGCCGCCATTGATCCATGCTTCCGCTTTTGGAAACGCGGACTGCGATCTGATGGAGGATGGCCTTCAAACGGCCGTGTTGAAGGTCCTCTCTTGTGGACGCCAAGGCCGCAAGCAACTGCTCCAGTCCCTTTCGTATATGGGCAATATCACGGAGGGGCAACTCCGCCGGATACTGGAGGAGCTGAAAGCACTTGGGTATATCACTTCCACTACGGGACGAGGCGGGTCTTCCCTCACTCCTTCCGGAATACAGGAACTCAAGAACAGGCTGAAATAGGCTACGCGCCTGTTTCAGCCTGTTCTTTATAGGTTCATTCTTCCTAAAATGAGGAGATTTGTTCATTTTAGGCAAATTTTATAATTGGCACAATAGTTGCTATATATCTTTTTACCAAGTGCGTTACCAGGCGTACAAAAAAGAATTTGGAGGCAACACTATGAGCAACATTGATATGAACAAGGCTCGCTTCGATACACAGGCTATTCACGCTGGTTATCGCCGCGACAGTGACTATGGTGCCTTGGCCACTCCGATCTATCAGACCTCTACCTTTACATTCCCCACTGCGGATTATGCCATGCGTGTTTTCAGCGGCGAAATTCCCGGCTATGACTATACGCGCGCCGGAAATCCTACTGTCCGTGTTTTTGAGGAGAAAATTGCCCAGTTGGAGGGCGGAGAGGATGCAGTAGCTACCTCCTCCGGTATGGGCGCCATCAGTTCTACGCTGCTTGGCTTGCTGCGAATGGGCGATCATATCGTCTGCGGTAATACCGTTTATGGCTGCACCGATGTTGTTATGCGTGAGATCCTGCCCTCGCTGGGTATCACTGCCACCTTTGTGGATACCGGAGACCCGGCTGCTGTGGAGGCCGCGATCCAGGACAATACGAAAGTCATTTACTTTGAGACACCCGCCAACCCCACCATGCACGTGACGGACATTGCCGCTATCGCCGCGCTAAAGGCCAGCCACCCTGCGATCCGGGTCATTGTGGACAACACCTTTGCCCCGCCTCCTGTGCAGTGCCCTCTGAAATTGGGTGCCGATGTAGTGGTCCACTCCGTTACCAAGTATATCAATGGCCATGGCGACGTGATCGGCGGCGTTGTTGTTGGCTCTAAGGCAGATGTGGCAGAGATCCGGAGTCGCGCGATGGGTAAAATGTGCGGAACTCCGCTCTCCCCCTTTGCGGCATATCTGATCATTCGCGGTATGAAAACGCTCGGCATGCGTGTTCGCCGTCACTGTGAAAATGCGATGACCTTAGCCGCCTATCTGGAAAAGTCGCCTTACATCGAAAAGGTCTATTATCCCGGTCTGGAATCTATGGGAAAGGATCACGAGATCGCTAAGCGTCAGATGAACGGTCTTTACAGTGCGATCATCTCGTTCGTGCTGAAAGATGGGATCCATGGCATGAGTGCCTTCGATGCAGCGAAGAAGCTGATGGACTCTTTGCATATCCCTGCGATCGCAGTTTCTCTGGGTGACCCCGACACGCTGATCCAGCATCCGGCATCTATGACGCACGTAAAAGTGCCTAAGGATGTTCGGGAATCTGTCGGTATCACTGACGGTATGCTCCGCTTCTCCGTAGGTCTGGAAGATGCGGAAGACCTGATGGCTGACTTTGACCAGGCTTTCCAGTGTCTTTGAATAAGGCTTCGCCCCCTCTTGATCGTGACCATTGACCGCATCCCCCACTGAAATAACCAAGAAGAAACCAACCAAATGACCCTTGCATGTACATGTAAACCATTTTATCAAGGAGAGGAGAAATAAAATGAATACCAACAAAAGAGCCAATGGTTGGGCATTGTTGCCTTTCATTCTGTTCCTGGTGCTGTTCCTTTATGGCTTTCCTCTGGTGACAGCAATCATTTTCGGTTGTGTCATGGCTTTCTTTTACGGGAAAGGCAAGATCAGCGAGAAATTCTCTGTATTCGCACGGGGCGTTGCGGATGAGGGCGTTATCATCATGCTGGTGATTTTTGCCCTGTCTGGCGCGTTCTCTGCCGTGGCCACCGCCATGGGCGGACGAGATGCCGTAGTGAATCTGGGTCTATCTTTGGTTCCTACGCAATTCCTGGTAGCAGGCTGTTTCATCATTGCTATGCTCATGAGTACAGCCTGCGGCACCTCTATCGGCACCATTGCAGCGATCACTCCTATCGCGGTAGGTGTCGCGCAGAAGGGTGGCCTGGATATGATGATCCTGCTGGGATCCGTAGTAGGCGGCGCTATGTTTGGCGATAACCTCTCCATCATTTCCGACACCACCATCGCTGCCGCCCGCGGTCAGGGCGTGGAGATGAAAGACAAATTCCGTCTGAACTTTCTCATTGCACTTCCCGCTGCCCTTGTTACGCTGATCCTGCTGTGCATCGTGGGACGTCCGGAAACCGTGGTCCCCATGGGTGATCTTTCTTATAACCTGATCAAAGTCGTTCCGTATCTGATCGTTCTGGTCGCTGCCTTGGCAGGCGTAGATGTTATGCTTTCTTTGGCAATTGGCATTGGCAGCGCAGGTGTGATCGGCGTAGCTACCTCTGCGTTTACAGCGTTAGAATTTTCCGAGGCGATCTGGAGCGGCATTACCGATATGGACCGCAGCTTCTATCTGGCTGTATTTATTGCAGGTCTTGGTGAAATGGTCAAGGAGCAGGGCGGCTTGCAGTGGCTTGTGGTCACTATGAAGAAGGTCATGAAAAGCAACAAGTCCGCGCAGCTCAGCATCGCCGCTCTGGTTGGTCTGATGGACGCCGCCACCACCAGCAACACCGTAGCTATCATCATTACCAACCCCATCGCAAAGGATGTTAGCCGGCAGTATGGGATCGACCCCCGGCGCACTGCGTCTTTGCTGGATATGTTCTCCTGCGTGGTGCAGGGCATCATTCCGCACGGAGGTCAAACCCTGCTGGCCTGCACGTTGGCTGCAACTTATGGCGTGACTGCCACACCCATCACCATTATTCCTTACATGTGGTACCCCGCTTTGCTGGGTGTATTTGGGATCCTGTCCGTATTTATTCCTTGGGCTGACGGTGTTTGCCGCAAAGATCCCTGGAACTGGGAATATGACTGCGCTGAATCTCATGTGGAAGAGAAAAAAGCCTGCATGGAAATTGAAGCTGCCAAAGCTGAAAATTAACTCTGAAACAAGCCCCCGCAAACATAAGCGGAAAGCACAGATCCCCCACGATCTAAAGGATCGTGGGGGATCTCCTCATTTTGGAAGATATCCTACACTTTTTCACAGTACAAGAACTGCGTACCCGTCAAAGCTACTTCACCGTGGAACTTAGGTCCAGGCAAAAATGGTCTCGGTTTTCAAAGAACATCTTCTGTTGACACCATTGCCGCCCTGTGCTTACAGTATCCGCAGGAAGCCTACCGCGTTCTTGAGCGCCACTCTCCCGAGTGGAAGAGCCGTTACTGGTGACAGGCAATTCTCTTTTGTGCATTGCCCCGATCCTGTCAGCCGATGGCTCCCTTTTCTGGTAAAACGCAATTAAAAGCTTCTCAACTTCTGTCAGTTCCATACCCCGTATTTCATAAACACCTGACAGTCTGCCGTTGCACTTCCCTCAGCCGGTCTCACCGTGTAGGCCCTCGGCCCATGTGTGCGGCTCTTGCTCCAAAGGTCGGGTTTATTCTCCCGTATCGTCCAGCAACAGTAGAAAACTCTCCGCGAACTCGTCCAGTTTGGTCTTTTCCTGCCCTGTCAAGGTTCTGCCCATATCCTTCTCAGCTGTCTGTGCCAGTTCTGCCGCAAATTTCGTTTTCTCGTCCTTTGTCCTCGCCTTCCTTTACGGCATAAATCGCTTTGTTTATTGGTCGATTACAACAATATTCAGCTTGTGCGCCCATTCCAGTGCTTCATCACGGCTGGGAGAGGCATCCAGCAGTACCAGCCGCGCACCTGCGCGATTCAGAGTCTTGACATAGGAATTGCGTTCGGAGGCTTCTACCGCTACCCGCTGTGCATGAGGCTCGTTCACCTCAACGATTTCTATCTCAATGCCCCGGTTTTTGACTTCTTCCATGATAGTCTTATAAGAGTCCGCGTCACTGGTGCTGCATCCATTCACCGCAGCCATCAAAACGCCGGGGATGTTAGTGGCGCGCCGGGCAAACAGCTCTGGGCAAAACTCAATGCGGACTTTTTTGATGTTGCCCTTTGCCAGATAATGTGCCAGACGTCCGCAGTTGGTGGGAGAGCCTACGCCCTCACTGCTGCCGCCCACCACCGCGTCGCCGAAGGGGGCGATGATGAGGTTGGAGCGATCTGCCAGAGACTGACTTTCCACCAGTGCCTTCTCCGTGATCTCCTCTTTATGCCGCAGTTCCTCCGCCTTAATTTCCGGATCGATGTATTCCTCGACTCGGGCATCTCGCCGGAAGAAGGGCTCCATGTATTGAATGGTTACGGGAACCACATGCTCCGCAGACTGCAAATGACACTGGGCCGCCATGGCGATCATCACATCTACTGGCACTGTGGACGGAATAGAGGTGTACATGGCCAGCTGACTGGCCAGACGAGCAATCAACACACCGCCGCCAATATGCGTGGCACAGAGCCCCGGAACCAATACGCGGGGGGTACAGGGAACCGCAATAGTAGGAGAAATGGCAAGAACCATGGCGGCCTCCATCTGCCGGGGCGTGCCCCCGGCCAACTCCACGAATGCCGCCGCAGAGGCGCAGGCGCCGGCGCCGATGCCCTCCATATTGCACCCGGTGGTACACTTTCCGATCCGATACATGCCGCCGATTTTTAGGATCACAGCCATGACTCGGGCCTGCAAGTCCAGATCTTCCGGATAGAATTCCTTCACGGCCATGACAAAGCCGGTATAAGGGCAGGAGTCTCCCGTTCCGGCACAGGGCCGTAGGCCGATGGTGTGGTTGCCCACCTGCGCTGCCAGCGTTATGGTGACGATCCGGTTCACAAATGGATCGTCCACGATTTTGGCATTGCCGCTATTCAGGTCTTTTCCGATCTCGCCTAACAGGATGCTGTGTCCCGTTGTCAGACCGATAGTGGCGGCCCTGATATTGTGGGTAAACGCCGATTCCATGTTCTCCACGATCTGCTTCCGGCTCTCCCCGGTATAGGTCATAGCCTCTTCCAGAATCACATCACCGACGCGCATATTCAGCGCATCCGCCGTTTCAATGCACTGACCGATGGTCATGTGGCCGAAATGGTATTCCTTTTCCGCCGCGTGGTTTTTTACGCTCATTGCAATCTCTCCCCCGTTCGATTCCCGTCAGATAATTTCACAGCCGATTTCCCTGAGCTTGTCATCCACCCAGGGACGGATATAGGTACCATCGTTGAGAATATGCTCCATAATACCCGCTTCCTTTTTCTCCACGGCTCTGGTGGCTCCCGCCAGCGCTTCCGCATTTTCTGGCCGAATGAACAGGACACCATCGTCATCGCCCACCACAATATCACCAGGCCAGACGATTTTGCCGCCGATCACAACCGGCACATTGATCTCGCCGGGGCCGTTCTTATAGGGACCGTTGGGCGTAGCGGAACGGGCATAGACCCGAAAGTCCTCCATCGCGGCCAGTGCGCCCCGATCCCGGATTGCCCCGTCGCAGACGATACCTTCGATGCCGCGGCTGCGACAGTAGGTTGCCATCAGCTCGCCGAAAATGGCGCGCTCCGTAAAACCCCCGGCATCGATAACGATGACATCACCGGGCTTAGCCAGATCCATGGCAGCGTGGAACATCAGATTGTCTCCCTGCGCCACTCGGACGGTGAACGCGGTTCCAAGCAGCTGTCCCTTGTACCCGATGGGTTCAATACCAGAGTCTACCGCTGCGATCCGGTTCATGTTGTCATCGATATTAGCTACCGGCATATCCCGAAAGAGAGCTACCAACTCTGGGGCGGGGCGTGGAAAGTCCCGAATGATTTTGCATCCAACAGCCATTTGCATTTCTCCTCAAATCGTCATCTCGGCGGGTTCGCCATTCATCAGGTGGACAAGATTCGTGGCGCACAGGCGGTAAACCCGATCATAGTTGTCATAGGTAGCGGCGCCGATATGGGGCGTCAGGATCAAGTTGGTATCCTTCGCCTTGTAGATGGGGTTATCCTGCGGCAGCGGCTCAAAGGAATCGATGGCCGCACCGGTAATGCTTCCGTTCAGCAGAGCCTCTGCCAATGCTTCCAGATCGATCAGTTGTTCCCGGGCTGTGTCCACCAGAATGGCGGTCTTTTTCATGGATCGAATCTGCGCCTTTCCAATCATGCCGCGGGTCTTATCATTCAGAGGCAGACCACCCATGACTACGGCGTCCGCTTCCTGCATCAACTCGTCCAGCTCCCGAAACTGAATGCCCAGTTCCTGCTCCCTTTCCTCCGGCAGACGGAAGGGATCGTAGTAGAGCACCTTGGTGTCAAAGGCATTCACGCGCTTGATGATGTTGCGGCCGATATTGCCGGCGCCCACCACACCCACCGTCTTGCCGGTGAGCTCATAGCTTTCGTGACGGTGGGTCCAGGTGTGCCACTCCCCTGCCTTGGTGTGGGCATCCATAAAGGGAATCCGGCGGTACAGAGCCAGAATATCCGCCACCGCCAGCTCCGCCACGGAAACGCTGTTGAACCCGCGGCACACGGAGATAGGGATGTTCTTCTCCTTGGCGTAGGCAACATCCACCATGTCCACGCCGATACCTGTACGTTGGATCAGCTTCAGGTTCGGGCAGCTGTCGATGATCTCCTTCGTCACCTGAAAGGTCGTGTCAATGAGAACATCCGCGTCCTTCAGTTCGCCCTTCTGACCGGTGGTAGGATTCAGGAACCGGACGTCAACGCCCTCCGGCATCCGCTCCAGCAGCATTTTTTCCATATGGGCATTGAGTTTGTCCAAATAAAGTGCGGTCATTGCCATACTATTACTCCTTGTCTATCATTTAGCCTTGCGGAAGCTCTTTACCGCGGGGATCAATAGAGAGATCACGATCAGTGCAATCAAAACGAGGCAGATAGGGCGGCCCAGGAAATAGGTCAGCACGCTGCCCTTCGCCATGATGAGGGACTGCCGGTAGCCGATTTCGGCCATATTCCCCAGAACCAGTGCCAGCACAATTCCCGCTGTGGAAAAATGAGCCTTGACCATCACATAGCCGATCAGTCCGAAGAACACCATGACATATACATCGAACAGGTTGCGGTTGATGGCAAAGGAACCCACCACGGAAAGCACCACAATAATGGGAGTCATGATTGCAGAGGGAATCAGCGTTGCCTTAATCAGGTGCTTTGCCACAAAGGCCCCGAAAATGCCCATCAGAATGTTCGCCACGGTGAAACCGGTGATAATAGAGTAAGTATTGACCGCACCAGTGGTAAACAGTTCCCGACCAGGCTGCATACCCTGAATCAGGAAGCCGCCCAGCAGAATGGAGGCCACCGCACTGCCGGGAACGCCTAGCGTCAGAAGCGGAATCATGGAGCCGCCGGTTACAGCATTATTGGCTGCTTCCGATGCACAGATGCCAATGGGATTGCCTTTGCCGAAAGTCTCCGGCTCCTTGGAGCTGTTCTTGGCCATGTTATAGGCAACCCAGGAGGCGATGTCGCCGCCTGCGCCGGGAAGAATTCCAATGAAGATACCGATGATAGAACTTTTAAGCACCGTGGGCATTGTCACGGCCACCTCTTTGGCCGTAGGCCAGAAGCGGCCTTTTGTGGAGGCAAATTCCTTCTTCTCCTGATGGAAGATCGTCTCAGAGGTGATCATTACCTGAGAAACAGAGAACAGACCGATCAGTGCGGGAACAAAGTTTATGCCAGACTGGAGTGCCTGCGTTCCGAAAGTGAGGCGGGCATATCCCGTCAGCGGATCGGAACCGACACAGGCGATCACCAGTCCCAGAGCACCGGCAGCCAGACCTTTTACGATATTGTCAGCGGCTACGCTGGCAATGATAGTCAGACCGAAAATAGCGATGAAAAAGTACTCTGCGGAGCTGAACTTCAAAGACAACAGGGACAGGGCCGGAGAGATGGTGAACAGCGCAATGGCGCTGAGCACACCGCCGATCATGGAGCTGTAGGTACTGAATCCCACAGCTTTTAGTCCTTTTCCCTGAAGAGTCATGGTATAGCCATCCAGAGCGGTTGCCGCAGAAGAAGGCGTCCCGGGGGTATGGATCAGGATCGCGGAAATGGATCCGCCGTAAATAGCGCAGGTGTAAATGGCCGTCAGCATAACCATTGCCGGAATGGTGTCCATGCTGTAGGTCATGGGCAGCAGCAGAGCCACGCCCATGGAGGCGCTCAGACCGGGCAGGCAGCCGATAATCGTGCCGCCGCACACGCCTACGATCAGTGCAATCAGCGTCTGAAAGCTGAACAGACCTGTTAAAATTTGGTGTAGCATTCTTTATCCCCTTTCTCAGCCCATGATTGCCTCGAAAATGAGCCCCACGGGAAGGGTCACACTCAGCTGCCAGGTAATCAGCGCATAGACAAATACCATCGTCCCAATGGAGATCAGCGCATTCAACACAATTCTTTTGGAACCGAAATAGTACATGGCGGAGCACATATACAGGATCGACGCGATATAGAATCCCACAATCCCGATCAGCGCTACATAGGCAATAATAAAAGCAGCTGTAATCAGTGGGTTGCGGATCGTCTCCCATTTGCACCACCATTCACTCTCCGGCACTGCTTCTGCGTTCTCGGTTTTGGCTACCGTTTTTCTGATGCCGCGAACCAGTACAATCACCATAAACAGGGTGAAAAATCCTAAAAATACCAGTGGGAACAGGCGAGCCTCCTGAGGGTAGTCCATGATTTCATACGCAAGTACGCCTGAGAACAGAATTGCAATGATGGAGATCACCACGTCAGGGTGAATCCTAAGCTTTGATTTCAATGCAGTCACCTCTCATGATATGGGGCGGTGCCGGGTACGGATATTCCAGTCAAGGAACCTCCCCTCTCCGGCACCGCCCATCTGTTTTTCGATTTCTCTGTTCTATTTTTTGAGTTTTGTCGAAGCGGCCGGTCAGTTCCAGCCGAACAGATTGGAATAACTCTTCATCAGTTCTTCATCATCGTTGAGCATCTGGGTGTATTCCTCTGTGCCGATGTAATTGATACGCAGGCTCATCTGATCCATGGCCTCCTTGTGCTCGGAGCTTTCCATGGCATTTTTCAGAACACCGGCCAGTTTTTCAACCACAGCAGGGTCCATGTCGCCGGGGCCGATGATACCGCGGGCAGAGTATGCATACACCAGAGGGAAGCCCTGCTCCACCATGGTTGGAACGTCTGGCATGAACTCAGAACGTTCCTCGGAGGAAACTGCCAGGCATTTCAGCTCGCCGCTGTTGACAGAGGGAGCGATATCGCCCACGCAGGCGAAGAAGCAGTCCACGTTCTTGCCCAGAATCATGGTCTTGCCCTCGGCCGTGCCGGTAGTGTGAACAGGGACAAAGCGGGTTCCCAGCTCGTCATTGAGCCGGAGCATCATCAGGTGCACCTGGCTTCCTACACCGGTGGTGGTTGCAGTGACGTCATGCTCCTTGGCATACTCGATCAGATCCGCAAAGGTTCCAAACCGGTCATCGCCCGGATTGACTGCGATGCAGGCATCATCGGAGACATGGTTTACAATGGGCGTAAAATCGTGAATGCTGTCCTTGCGGTTGTTGGAGGGATCCAGATATCCGCCGTAAATAGTGGGATCCGTAACTAAAGCCAGCGTATAGCCATCCGGCTTGGCCTTTTTCAGTTCAGACCAGGCATTCCAGCCGCCTGCGCCGGTGACATTGTCTACGATGATGTTCACGCCAAGTTCTTTTTTAGCTGCCTCAAACAGCAGGCGCGTACCCAGATCAGATGTTCCGCCTGCTTTGAAACCTACCAGGACACGGATATCCTTTTTGGGCCAATCCGCAGCAGTGGATTCGGAGGCAGCAGCGTCCTGATTTGCAGTATCAGCCAATGCGGGATCTTCCTTTTTGCCGCAGCCGGTAACGCAGGTGGCCAGCAGCATCAGTGCAAGGGTCAGTGACAACAACTTTTTCATTTTGGTTCCTCCATCTTTCTTCAAATATTAAGCGAACCCTTGTCCGCACAATTACCCTTCCTCGTGGGTCTGCAGGTGGTGGTAGCCCAGCTTGGCCCGGGCTTCCTTCAGAGTGGAGCCGTTTTTCACCTCCGCGATGATAGCCTGCTCCGTCTTTTCAATACTCTCGGCAATATCAGCCACCTTCTCCGCCACTGCATCGGGAATGCAGACCGCACCGGTGTCATCCGCCAGAATGATGTCGTTGGGGCAGACCTGTACGCCGGAGATCGCCACCGGTTTATTGACGTAATCAACCGTCACCCGGTCCTTGCCTGTGACCATGTAAGTGCTCTTGGTGAAGATGGGATAATCATTTTCCAGAATGCCGGGGATATCGCGGCAGACGCCGTCAATCACCGTGCCGGCAATACCCTTCCGGGTTGCCACAAAGGTCATGATATCGCCCCACACCGTGCAGTACAGCCGGCCGCTGTTGTCGATCACAACCACCTGACCGGGCTGCACATCGTCCAGAAAGTCACCCACATTTCCCTTCACCACGCCATTGGGCACATAGTGAACGGTAAAGGCCCGACCGCAGATGTGCTTGCCGGGAACCACCGCATGAATGCCCAGCAGACCGCAGGGAATACCAATCTTGTCCATGGCGTCGGATACGCTGGCAACATCCAGCCTGCCCAGCCTCTCGATGATCTGTTCCATTTTCGATTCTCCTTATTTCTTCAGCATCTTTTCGTAGCCAAACTTGTTGTCTACCGCCAGAACGTCGCCACTAGCCAGGATCTCCCGCACCATGGCTTCCTCTTTCTCGTACAACTCCTCGGCCTTCTCCAAAACCTCGTCCACGCGGCTCCAGGGGACAATGACCACACCGCTGCGGTCACCCATGACCACATCGCCGGGATGCACCTGCACGCCGCCGAAGGAGATCATCTCGTTAGTGCTCTGCTCCATGATACGGCCTCTGGCCGTCCAGACCACAGTGCCCCGAGCGTAAACAGGAAAGTCCACCTCGATGCAGTCATCCAGATCCCGAGTGGCACCGTCCACAACAACCGCGCCGACGCCCTTGGCCTTTGCGCTGTTGGCCAAAATGCCGCCCCAGCAAGAGGTATCCAGCCGGCCGCCGTTGTCAATGATGATAATGTCGCCGGGTTCCGCCAGAGAAATGGCGGTCATGCCCAGATGGTGCTTGTTCTTGGTCTCACCGGCAGCGGCCATCTTGATGGTAATGGCCCGGCCAACCACTTTGCCCCAGCTTTCCCGCATGGGGCGGATTCCATAGGTGGCACCCTTCACGCCCAGAGCGTCCTCTGCATCTGCCACATTGGTAGTGGACAGCTTTTCAAACCTGGCTCTGTACTTCTGGTCGAACTCGTTCATGCTGTATTCCTCCTAATTCGTTAAAAAATTGTCATAATCCGCAGTGCATAGTTTGACGATCTATTAGCGATTGTTTTTGCGTCTATTGAGAGATTGCTTGAAAAATATCAATTCTTTTTGATTGATTTTTGGATGATTTGATGATATACCATTCTTAGTTCTACGTCCAATATCGATTTTTTCATACAAGTTATTCCATCGGCGGAATGTCGTATAATATACATGGAGGTTTTTGTATGGTTTTGCCAAACTATGAATATTTTCTTCGCATCGTGGAATACGGCAACATCTCAAAGGCCGCCGAGAGCTTGTTTATCTCACAGCCTTCTCTAACAAAGTATTTACAGCGTCTGGAGACAGAGCTTGGTGTCGAGCTGTTTGAGCGGAAGCAGCAACCACTGAAACTAACATACGCCGGAGTCTGCTTTTACGATTATGTCAAGCATATTTCCGAGCAAGAGAAGACTCTTCGAGGCAAAATCAGTGAGATCAAAAACAAGGGCCGCGCCAAAATCACAATTGGCATGGCTCTTTGGCGAGCCAACGTGTTGCTGCCAGAGTTTCTTCCAGGCTTCATGCAGCGCCATCCATTGATTCAGGTTATTTTGAAGGAAGGCTCTGCCACGACTCTGGAAAACGCAATCATGAATGAAGAAGTTGATTTCAGCATCATGAATCTGCCTGTTACTTATGCGAATGTTTATTATGAACCCATTATTGATGAGCATATTTTCATGGTCGGCAGCAGGCAGTCTCCTTTGGTACAGCGCCTGACGGCCTGCCAATTCAACGGTCCTCCCCGCCACGCAGATATTCATGTTTTTGCATCGCAGCCGTTTATACTAGCACAGCCGGGCCAGCATATCACAAATTATGTAAACAGCATGCTCAGCCGCAACAACGTGGAATTAAACTGCATTTTTCGAACAGCTAATGTTTCTACTGCCGTTAATCTTGCGGCAGCAAATGTCGGCTTCACATTTGTCCCGGAAATCGGTACGCACAGCAGCTATTTTCCTATGAATAAAGTGGCATTATTTACGGTGGACTCACCTCCCCTTAAGTGTACCTTTGCTGTGGTTTATAAAAAAAACCGCTATCTGTCAGACGCATCGCAGATTTTCATTCGTGAGCTCAAGTGCTTTTGTGATGGCTTAAAGCGTATATGCTAAGACTGATGGAATGTGTCTATGCTGGTAAGCTTTAGGCACAAGGCATAGAAAGCAAAAGCCTGTCAATTGTTTTTAACCGTTCTATTGATACTCGCGCCCCACGCCGTGAACCACGAGTGAAAAAAACTGGGCGAAAACAGTGGAACCGAGAGTATCTGCGGGTGTGGAATTCCCGCGGCAAACCCGCTTTATTCTCCCGAAAGCCCATGAATGACGGCCCTATCCAATCTTTACACACCTGCGGCTCAAGGATATTCAAGAATACTATGTACACCAAAAAGCACGGCCTGAGAAAAGATCCCAGGCCGTGCTCTATCATTGAATTTTCCTGCGGATCCCCCTTGCTTTAACTGAAGTGATAAAATGATCGTAGACAGTAAATTGATATGTTCCCATTTTGAGAGAGACAGTGAAATACATCACAGGAGGCAAAAAGGGAGCACATCAAGCCGTGGGGAGTGTCTAACTCAGTCAGCTCTCTGTCCGCTCGTCTCACGATCTTCACCGCTGCGGAACGCAAAGGAACTACCGCATAATTGCTGTGTCATAATTCTCAAAATATCGATAAGTGTTTTTGCATAACCGCCGGTCAATATTCCCAGAGTATCTGAGGTGATCCAGATGTGCCACACACTCTCCTGTGGCAAACCATTGCTGTGTAACAGGGAAATCATCCCAATGGCCGAAATCGTAGTAATCCGTTCTTCTTAACTTCGAGTGTATTTTCTCCATCTCAGCCACTCAAAATAAGTGACTGAGATTGATTTTTTCCGTATTAATCTTTCCTCGTAAAGAACTCCGACATGGTAATCGCAGATCCGCTCAATCGTGTCGACAGATAATTGTCCGCCGCGGCGTTCGGTGTTTTTCAGGGTCGAATGAGATACATCGCATATCTGAGACAGCTTAAAAAGCGTAAGACTCCGCTCATCTGCCAACTCTCTCACTATTGCAATTGTGTTCATCAAATCCCCGCCTTTCAGCATTTTAATTTTCAAAGTTTCTTACAGCACACGCCCAATGACTCGAAATCCTCGTTCCGGGCTGATGATCCCATGAAAACCAGAAAGCCTTCTACACCGAAAAGATCATGAAAAATCCGGAGTGGACAATGGTGGATATCTTCGCGGATGAGGGTATCACGGGAACCTCCACCTGCCGGCGCAAGGATTTCCTGCGTATGATCCGCCAGTGCAGACAGGGCAAGATCGACATGATCCTTGCAAAATCCGTCTCCCGCTTCGCCAGAAATACGCTGGATATCAAAACTCCAACAAACAGTTGCGGTTGGTACTGCTGAAGAAGTCGCGGCAACACGCAAATCTGTTTCCGTGCTATTGGCAGAACGCAACCAGATGTGTCGGCTCAATAAGTAGCTTTTGAGAGAATGATTCTCTGCCGACGCTCACCATGATCAGGAAAAATAGGGTACAGTGCAGCAAAATCACTGTACCCTATTTTCTTCCAGCTGAGCCCTGACGAAAAGGGCATCTCCAACAATTTTACTGTACCCTATTCTGAGAAAAACTCCTTCATCACAGCGTTCAGCCGCTTCTTCAGATTCTCCAGCGGAAGTTCCAGACGGTCCGCTGCCCGCTGCAGATAATCCTCATCCAAGAGCGGACCGCAGCGGTTGACCGTCTCAGCCAACGCATAGACAGCACCTTTGAGATAGCTCTCCTCAAGCTGCTCACAGCACGCTCCGTTATATTGCGTCCGGTAAATCGCCATCGTTATGCGGTGCTTGATTTTATCATCAATTCGTTCCGTGGCAGCGGTACCGTCAATATCATCCCGCCAGTAATACCGAACCAGCCGCTCCGCATCCGCCTGCGGAAGCTCCGGGAGCAGCGCACGCAAATACTCACAGGCGCCTGCTTGGTCAAGCCCCATAACTTTACAGACCCTAACCGCGCCCCTTGCCTGCCCCTCCTGCCAGAACGACTCCTGTGACCACCGAAGCTGAAGCTCCTGAACTTGCTTTGCCATCCGAGACCGCATAGTGTCCCCCCTCCTTTACGCAGAATCTTCCTGTCATATTGCTTATACACAGGGTTGATGCATCACTTTTCTTCGGGATGCTCCATCTCTTTCAGCTTGGCGTCCAGTCTCTCCCTCAGTTCTCCCAAAGAGAGGTTTAGAGAATCCGCCTCATTCTGGAGACAGCCATCGTTAAGGGAGATTCCATAGATCTTGATGGCCTCTGCCAGTGCTTTTACGGCGCCATTGATATAGCCTTCATCAAAGGACTTGCAGTATTCTTCCCCGTACCACACGCGGTTGATCTCCCTGTCCGTGCGGCGGTCGATTTCATAGTCGATTTTCGCCACAGCATTTGCACTGCTTTCTTCCTTCCAGTAATACCGGGCGAGCCGTTCCGCGTTCACCTGCGGAAGTTCCGGGAGCAGGGCCTGCAAATGCTGTAAAGCATCCGCAAAGTCCAGCCCCATGGCCTTACAGGTCCTGATCGCACCTCTGGCTTGTCCCTCCTGCCAGTATAGTTCACGGGCCCACTGAAGCTGAAGTTCCCTCATTTGGTCCATTGTCCAAAGCAACATGACGTGCTCTCCTTTCATGATTTCTCGCAAGCCCCCGGCTTTAGCCGGGGGCTTACCGGCTATTCGTCCAACAATGGGTATTCCTTGAATGCCATCATTCCGGTCTTCTTTTCCAAGTTCTTTTCTCTTGTGTTTCTTCTTTTGCTTTATACCACAGTACGGCATTTGTGTCAAAACGCGAAGTCAAAACACAAAATTTGACGGCAATTTGGATTTGAGGTATCATATTTGAATAAAATGAAGTTATATCTCAATTTTATGACAGGCAGAGCACTTGGCCAAAGTCCCCCTGCCGAATCAACAAAGGCCATTGGCACAGTGAGAACTGCGTCATTGGCCTTTTTGCACCTTGAACTACGTCCCGTGCCGGACGCAGAGATGCTCAGACGGACAGTGATGAGCACGAACACTTGGTTCGCTTTGCAACAAGCTGAATGCAGTGGAGGTAAGCAATATGGTATTCCAAGTTACCGTATATACGGAGGACGATGGC
>OGJU01000979.1_pt1 | contig 22569 bp, 22 predicted proteins | sample 1572251 | NCBI WGS metagenome assembly OGJU01 (sample SAMEA2582144, study PRJEB24529) | metagenome | biome: Human gut stool | place: China | collected 2011
GCGAACCGGAGGAACGGGACAAGCATGAGACAGATGGGCATCTTACGGATCGCCGGATGGTATCAGGAAATGAAACGGAAAACAATACGGGTCCCAGGCAGGAAGCGAAGGAGCGTCCCGGCGACAAGGAAATGGAGTATTTGAAGCAGAGCCTCGACCAGATTGCAGCAAGCCGGGATACGCGGAAAACACGAAATGGCGAGGCAAATGCGGGTGACTGGATGAAAGGTTTGAGCCGCGAGGAGGCGCAGGTTCTGGGGGATATTATGAGGGAGTATTTATCGGGGTTGTAAATGATGATTCCAACTGAAAACTGGTTGCACACGGGTGTCCAGATTGCTATAATAAAGATAAGTTAAGTTTTTGACAAAGTAATCACGCCGCCTGCGGACGGCTGAAATGCAAAGGAGAGGAAACATATGGGAAAAGATGTGATCTTTGATTATTCAAAAGCGGCTGCATTTATTCATGAGGAAGAGATCGCCGGTATCAAGGCGGGCGTGCAGGCGGCAAGAGAGACGCTGGTAGAAAAGACCGGCGCGGGCAATGATTTTCTTGGATGGATCGACCTTCCGGTGGACTATGATAAGGAAGAGTTCGGACGCATCAAAAAAGCGGCGGAGAAGATTCAGAAGGATTCGGATGTCCTGCTGGTAATCGGTATCGGCGGTTCGTATCTGGGCGCAAGAGCGGCGATCGAGTTCCTGTCCCATAGTTTTTACAATAATCTTCCGAAAGAAAAAAGAAAAACACCGGAGATTTACTTCGTTGGCAACAGCATCAGCAGCAAATACATCCATGATCTGATGGATTTGGTCGATGGAAAAGATTTCTCTATCAATATTATTTCCAAGTCCGGTACGACAACGGAGCCGGCGATCGCATTCCGTGTATTTAAGGAGATGCTGATTGAGAAATATGGTAAAGAAGAGGCAAACAAGCGAATCTACGCGACGACAGACCGGGCGCGGGGCGCACTCAAGAATCTGGCAAATGAAGAGGGATACGAGTCCTTCGTGGTTCCGGATGATGTTGGCGGTCGTTTCTCCGTCCTGACGGCAGTCGGTCTGCTTCCGATCGCGGTCAGCGGCGCGGATATAGATGCGTTGATGCAGGGCGCGGCAGACGCGAGAAAGAATGCTCTGGAGACTCCGTTTGAGAAGAATTCTGCCCTGTTATATGCGGCGGTTCGCAATATTCTGCTTCGGAAGGGCAAACAGGTTGAGATCGTGGCAAACTATGAGCCGAGCCTGCACTATGTATCGGAGTGGTGGAAACAGCTCTACGGCGAGAGCGAGGGCAAGGATCAGAAAGGTATTTTCCCGGCAGCGGTTGATTTGACGACCGATCTTCATTCGATGGGTCAGTTCATCCAGGACGGCGCGAGAATCATGTTTGAGACAGTTCTGGAGGTGGCTGAATCTCCGGCGGAGATCATTTTAAAGAGAGAAGATGTTGACACGGACGGCATGAACTATCTGGCTGGCAAGAGCGTGGATTTCGTCAACAAGAGTGCGATGAACGGCACGATTCTGGCACATACCGACGGCAGTGTGCCGAACCTGAAGGTGACGATCCCGGCGATGGATGCATACAGCTTGGGACAGCTCTTCTATTTCTTTGAATTTGCCTGCGGCGTCAGCGGATACCTTCTGGGCGTCAATCCGTTCAACCAGCCGGGCGTAGAGAGCTATAAGAAAAATATGTTTGCACTGCTTGGCAAACCGGGCTATGAGGAAGCGAGAGAGGCGCTGCTTAAGAGACTGTAGGGGGCGGACATATAAAAATATGCGTTCTGCGGCATTCACTCTGGCATGTTCCATGAAGGAAACCGCAGCCCAGGTCTAAACATAGAAAACGGAACATAGAAAAAACGCTTTTATCAGCAAAAACTGATAGAGGCGTTTTTTATGCCGCAGAACCTCGAAAAAAACAATTTTCAAAAAGTATAGATAATCCTATATTATTCACGGCTATGCCGTGAAAGTGGCTGAAAGCCACATAGTTACTGTGCTTTAACTGAATATTGCTTTTCACCTATCAAGTGAATGAAAAAAGAGCATCCACTTGTCTATTATGATGGAATGACAGGAGATCTGATAAAAATCCAGCTTCGTGATGGAACACAGTATTCCTGTACCGGAGTGGTTGACTTCCTGCAGCCGATACTGGATGAATACCTGAATGATTATCTTGCAATTCGTATTCTGCTTCGTGGTGATAGCGGGTTCGCTACTCCTGATCTTTATAAGCAATGCGAAGAAAACGGCACAAGCTATGTGATCCGTCTGAAGGGGCTGTCAACGGTGGACACAGTCCATTTACTTGCCGTTGACTGGCTTGGCTGGGTTTGCTATTTCTGTAAGATTTGAAGATACCTTTTTCAAAATCGCACCTATATCTCCGTCAAGACATACTGACTGCCGCTTAATTTCGGTTGGTGCGTAAGCGTCAGATAAATTAATACAGGAATATACCGCATTAGGATTTTGTATTGTCATTTTCCAAAAAGAATATTTAATTATGACAGGTGTGTTATTGCCTACACCCAGTTCAAAAAGCAACAATTTTGAGCCTTTATGTCTGCGGACAAAATCTTCATATCGGGTATTCGCCTGATACCAGCCGTCGTCTTGAACAAAAGAATTATCACACCGTAAATTCATTGTCATTGGTGCGCCACAAACAGGACAATAGGGAATAAGTTCGGAAGGAATTTTCATATTCTGTTGTTTGGTAATCATTTTTCGGACTGCCGTTTCATTATCATATGTCTTTTGATGACAAGCTTTTGAACACTGCCATAAGCCATAATCTCCTTGTGTGTAAAATAATCGCTTTTTATCAAAATGGTTAATTTGAAACAAGTGGTCTACATTGGTCGTGAGAACAAAATAGTCTTTGTTCTGTATCAGTTTCAGCAGTATTTGATACACATTGTTTTGTGGTTGGTCATAGCGGTTATAATAAATATGTCTTGACCACCACGCCCAATATTCTTCCAGTGTTTCGTATGGATAGAAACCGCCCGAATACATATCAGAAATTCCGTATTTCTGGTTAAAGTCAGCAAAATATTTTTGAAAGCGCACACCGTTATAAGTATAACCAGCTGATGTAGATAGTCCGGCTCCTGCACCTATTAGAATTGCATCAGCATTGTCGATTGCCTGTTTTAGTCTATTTATATTATCCGAATAATTTTCGGTAGATTTCATAGTCCATATCTTTGAAAACATTAAATACCACCTTGATTTTACTTTGCGTTTGAGATTTATATTTCCTAACTGCCTGTACTGCAATTTCCGCAGCTTTCTCATTTGGAAAATGAAACTCTCCTGTTGAGATACAACAAAATGCTATACTGGTTACTCCATTCTTTTCTGCAAGTGTCAGGCAGGAATGGTAGCAATCTGCAAGCAGTTTACAGTCGGATTGTTTGAGCTTTCCTTGAACAATCGGTCCGACTGTATGAATTACATACTCACTTGGTAAATTAAAGGCTGGCGTGATTTTTGCCTGTCCTGTCTGTTCCTCATGCCCTTGTTGTTTCATCAGATTATTACATTCAAGTCTGAGTTGCACTCCTGCAAATGTATGAATTGCATTGTCAATACAGCCATGACAGGGGCAAAAGCACCCTAACATTTGACTATTTGCTGCGTTGACAACCGCACCGCATTTTAGTGTTGTAATATCCCCTTTCCATAAATATAAATCTTCTGCGATGGCAGTCAGACTTTCAATATCTGTAATTCCTTTACTGAAAAGCTCTGCTTGCAGATATTCGTCCTGTATCTTCAAAAACTGAACGGACGCTGGCATTGGCGGACGTACATTTACAAGTGACCGAAATAGATAGAACTGGTTTTTTTCGTCTTTCCTAAAAGAGAGAGCCTGCTTTTTATATTGCGGCATTTCATTTAAGAGAGAAGAATTGAGTTGATATAGCCGTTCAAGCTGCGTCATAAGCTGCCACCTCTTTTCTCTATTGCATGTACAGGGCAGATTTTAAAACAATTCCCACAATGTAAACAATGTTCCTTTTGAATCACAACAGGCTTTTTTTCTATGTCGATACATTTTTGAGGACAACAGGAATAACATAATTTGCACCCGATACATTTATCCGTAACAAAATAAAGTTTCTGATTATCTTTTTCACCTCCAAATGTAAAACTTGCCCGTTCAATCGGCTTTTTTGATAAATCAAACCATTCCCCACTTCCTTCGTAGAGCTGAAATACTGAAAGGGCAGACATGGATTCCACAGTGGGATAGATTTCATTCATATATGGATTTTTCTGAAAAAGTATTGGCAGGAGTGTCGATCCAATTTCACGTACCTTGCCACGAACAGAAACAGCCACACAGGATAAAGTATCTCTTCCCCTCATTCCTGTTAAAGCTATGAAGTTCTGCTTTTTCAGTCTGTCATAAAATCCTTTTCCCTTTGCGGTTAAAAAATACAAACCATTTTCATCAAAATCCATAATGTCAATGGCACAAGTTACAGGCAGAACGTTATCGTCTACAGTAGCTATAACAGTGGAATGAATTTCATCTACATAAAAGAAAAATATTCTTGAATAGTCATGATATATCCTCCATGTAGAGCAGCCCTGCAGCCTTATTCGCTCGCAGGGCTGTTCTTGTTATTTACAGGTCATATTCTTTCGGCGGGTTACCGGAAAAGTCAGCGATTACTGCGTGTGCGTCCTTAAGATAGAACACCTCAAAAATCGGGTTATCTGCGGTTTGATATTGTCCCTTTACAATTGGGTTGTTCATGCAGCCTTCTTTTACCACCATGTTGTTCTCAAAAACAACCTTCCCGTTCAAGCGAATCCACTCATACGCTGGAGAAGAAACACAAACTTCAATATAAGGGTTGTTCTGAATATCCTTATAAACGTCTTTTGTGTTATTTGTACAGAACCACAGTTTTCCGTCCTGCTCAAAGCAGAACATAAACGGACGGCATTTTGCTTTTCCGTCACGACCAACTGTGGCAAGATACTGTACGGGATTTTCCTGTAAAAACTTCACAACTTCATTCATGATAAATAACCTCCTGATATTAAAAAAATTTTTGCGTTTGCACTTTTTCGTTTGCAAGTTTATAATAATTCTGTAAATCCCATTTGTAAAGCAAGCACTTTATTGTGCTATAGTTACCAAAAGGAAACTATTGGAAAGGAGAGATACTATGCAAACTGAAAAAAATTTGCCAGCCTGCCCCGTAGAAACCACCCTTATGCTGATAGGCGATAAATGGAAAGTTCTCATATTGCGTGACTTAATGCCCGGAACAAAGCGATTTGGTGAATTAAAAAAATCCATAGGGAACGTTTCTCAAAAAGTATTGACAGCGCAGCTCCGTGATATGGAGGAAAAAGGGCTTGTCAATCGAAAAGTTTACGCAGAAGTTCCACCACGTGTTGAGTACAGTTTGACAGAATTAGGTAAAAGCCTTAAACCAATTTTGGACGCTATGTGGAATTGGGGAGAGGAATATAAAGCCCAAAATGTATAAAAAATATCGGGACAGATTTCATTTTGTCCCGATATTTTTATGGAATAGTAAGCGGCTGTCTGCTAAGTTTATGTCTGTTACTTTACCGTACATGAGCATTTGGTTCGGACTGCTAATTATCGTAGTAATCATGGTAGCTGCTGTTGTAATCACTTACTTCATTCAAAACATATCCGCAGAGATTTCAGCCCATATTGGGTTCACTGTATTGATGTTACAGATTGGAACAACCGTGGGAATTTTCCTACTTTTATAGATTTGTTACTTTATAAGCACATGGATATTTTTAGGCGTTCTATCATCCATAGAAAATATGTAATCATTACATTTCGCACATTCTTTAAAAGAGGGATCGCGCTCTTAATGAACACTAACTATGTGGCTTTCAGCCACTTTCACGGCATAGCCGTGAATAATATAGGATAAATAATAAATTCTCCCATCATAGCTCGATAAGTAATTTATTCTAACTCAGATAGCTGCCCTAAAATAAACTCTAAGTATTCCTTGCTTGATGCCATATTTTCACCTCAAATACCGATTTGTCAAATTCTACAAACAGGAATTTATCGACCTGTGCCGCCGGGAACAGTATGCGGTGTTCATCGACATCGGACACGCCTGGGCGAACGGCTGGACGCTGGAACGGGTCGTAAATGCGCAGGCAGATCAGATTGTGGCGTACCATCTCCACAATAATGACGGCGTCCACGACAGCCATTAGCGGATTCATGAGGGAACACTTGATTTTGACGGTTTCTTAAAACTGGCAAAGCAAGCGACGCCGGATGCTGAGTGGGTCATGGAGTATGCGATGGATGTTTCTGGAAATGTGCGGGGGGATTGAGGAAGATTTGCAGTTTCTTTTGAAAAGGGGAAGTGCTGCACGATGACACAGTGGCAGTGAATTTTGCCGATGAATTTTGCCGAAAAGCCCCGCCTTGTCAACTCTTAAAAAAGCTGATATACTGGACATAAGATTGTGAGAAAAGATGTCCGGAGAGAACATCCGGACACGGTAAAAATGAAATTTGACAGCGGGAAAGGAACGGCAGGATGTTTCGTCTTTGGGGAAAAATGATGAAGGAAAACCGGATGCTTAGGGATATTGTGATCAGCAACGGTGATTATACAATGTCGAGAACGGCGATGGTGTTTGACGCGATCGACCAGATTTGCTATGCCTTTGATCTGGGGCATCCGGTCTGGCTGGATAAGACGATCGAGGAGTTCAAACGCCACGATAAGGCGCGTTTTACCCAGGACAACTTTATCGAGAGCATCGATTTCGATTATCTGGAGATACAGGTGCTGGAAGAATAAAGGGCAGGCAGCCGTTACAAAAAGACAAAGACCGGGAGGGGCGAGATGGCACAGGCGATAACGGATGTGAAAACATTTCTGGAAGACGCCAGACAGGCAGTGGTGGAGCTGGCGGAGTTTGAAAAACAGGAGGAGACGCTTGCTCAGGAAGAGAAAAAGCGTCTGCGCGTGCTGGAGACGGAGCGGAAAGCGGTGGCGGATGCCGTGAATTCGACCGTGAAAAAGCGCCGGGATGAGATTGAAAAAAGCTATGACGATGAGCTTGGGAAGCTGCAGGATAAGCTGAAACGCACGCGGACACGCCGCGAAAAGGCGAAAAACCAGGGCATCAAGGAGCGGATTAAGGAAGAAACGCAGGAGCTTCACGCGCACAACCGAGAGCTTGCCGTGCGGATGCGGACGCTGTTCCAGTCGGATCGTGTTCCATTTGTCTGCAAAAGCCCACTGTACTATGCGCTGTATTTCCCGAGGGGATTCAAAGAATTTCTGACGGTGTTGATTACCTTTGCGATCTGTTTCCTGTTGATCCCGTGCGGCATCTACAAGCTGCTTCCAGAACAGAAGACTTTATACCTGGCGATGATCTACGGCGTGGATGTGGTTGTTTTTGGCGGACTGTATATCCTGATTGGAAACTGGACGAAGGATCGCCATCTGGCGGCGCTGCAGGAAGGACGTTCGATCCGCAGTCTGATCGCGGCGAACAACCGCAAGATCGCGGTGATCACCTCCTCGATCCGTCGGGATCGCAGTGAAGCGCTCTACGATCTGGAAAAATACGATGATGAGATCTCCCAGATGGAGCAGGATCTGGAGGAGACGGCGAAGAAGAAAAAGGACGCATTAAACACCTTCGAAAATGTGACAAAAACCATCCTGACCGATGAGATCACCAGCAACAGCCGTGCAAAGCTCGAACAACTCAAAGAAGGCCATCAGGAGGTCGAGAGCCGCCTGCATTATACCGAGACGGTAATCAAAGAAAAGAGAATCTTTATCACAGATACCTACGAGTGCTACTTAGGCAAGGAATTTCTGAATCCAGAAAAGTTGGACGCGCTGAAACATATTCTGGATAACAGCACAGCCGTTAATTTAAGCGAGGTCATCGCAGAGTACCGCGAACGCGGCGGAAAGTAAACTGTGGAAATTATTTCATAAAAATAAATAATTAGATATAGGAACAACCAGAAAAAAGATGTGACATCGGGCGCTGTAAAGCTGCCTTCTGTCACATCTTTTTTCGTCCGTGTATATATCCTTCAATTTTCGCATAATTTCCTGCCACCCCGCCTATAATAAAGGTAAAACAACCCCTGTCCAACAGGCAGGGAGAAAACAGGACGGTGTGGGAGATGAACAGACGGGGACGCAGCCGGTTCGGTGGCAGTCCGGAGATATATTACTACAATTCAGCCCGCCGGGACGCGGTGGGAGAGCTGGCAGGGCAGTTAAGTGGGCTGATTCAGGAAGAAATGACCCGAAGGCATAAAAAGAAATTGGTTTTCCTCTGCATCGGCACGGATCGCTCGACCGGAGACAGTCTGGGACCGTTGATCGGATATAAACTCAAACAGGAACGGCGGCGCGGTACGCTGGTATTCGGAACACTTGATCGCCCCGTGCACGCGATGAACCTGGAACATTACGTGCAGGTTTTAAAAAATGGGTACCCGGATGCGCTGGTGGTGGCGGTCGATGCCTCGGTTGGCGATGAAAGCCACGTCGGCTATGTCACGCTGGGGCGTGGGGCTTTAAAGCCGGGGCTTGGCGTCTGCAAGGAGCTTCACGCGGTCGGAGATCTCTTTATCACCGGGATCGTGGCGGGCTGCAGCCATTACGATCCGATGATGCTACAGAGTATCCGCCTGGCACTCGTCATGCAGCTGGCAGACTGCATCAGCGCGGGGATCGGGCTTGTCGAAAATTTTTGCCTGGATGCTGCCTCCGTTTGACAAATTTTGCATGCAATCGGCGTTATGATAGGCGGAAAGAAATTCATCATACTCCTGAAATTACGGAAAATCATGTTACTGTATTTGTGCAGGTATTTTCAGCACTGAAAATGCTGCACGGTGCAGCAATCAAATCATGGAAGCAAGTACAGACCCGGTTTCAGGAGAATCTATCATAGCGGGGTGAACATATGGGAGAATATTCTGGTTCCCGCGCAGAACTGCCGAAAAATATCCGGCAGATCGGCGAGCGGGATGAGGTGGTCCGGTTGTATGTGGAGGATTATGTAAACACGTATTTGAAACAGGTATATCCATCCGGCGGACCGGGACTCCGGGTCGGGCTGCTGCTCGGAAATTCGGATCCACAGCAGGAGGTTCCGTGCCTCTTTGTGGACGGGGCGCTGGAGATGGAGGAGGTTGTGCCGTCCGGGGAGAAGATTGTCTTTTCGGAGGCGGCATGGAAAAAGGCATACCAGCGGATGGAGGAGACATTTCCAAAAAAGACCGTGCAGGGGTGGTTTATCTGCGGCGCGCCGGGGTGTATGTTAAGTCCCCTGACCTACTGGCGGCTGCACAAGCAGTATTTCGGTGGGAAAAACCAGCTTATGTACATAAACAGCGGTGTGGACGGTGAGGCGGCATACTATGTGATGTCGGAGGACGGGTTTTACCGTTTGAAAGGATATCATATATATTACGAGAAAAACCAGATGATGCAGGACTATATGATTCTGCGGAAGGACGCCCGCCGGGTGGAGACAGGCACCGGCGATCGGGTGATCCGCGATTTCCGTAACCGGATGGAAGAGCGGCAGCAGGAGGCGGCGTCGCGTTACGGGACGATCCGGGCGCTGGGGACGCTGTGCGGCGTGCTTTCGGTCGCGGTGCTTGCCGGCGGCGTGGTGCTTTTCGGCAATTACCAGAAAATGCGCGAGATGGAGAGTGTGCTGGTATCCGTCCTTCCGGATGGTGTGCGGGGCACTGCGGACGGGAAAGAGGCGGTCACGGTGGAACAGCTCCGCGGCAGTGTGACGCCGCTTGAGAGCGGCAAGGCCGGCGCGGATGTGGATGCAGACGGAACAACAGCGCAAAACGGAGGACAGGCGCATAAATGGACACTTGAGAGCGCGGCGGATGGAGACACAGAGGGCACTGCCATAGCAGGCAGACAGAATGGACAGGCTTCCGGCGGGCAGAGCGAAGAGGACGGAAAAATGGCGGAGACGAAAGCCCCGTACATTTTGCCGGAGCCGGAGGCACAGCGCGACCTGCCGAATCCGGGCGGCAATTCGACGGCGGGACAGGACTATCCGGTCACAAACTTGAAGCCCGGCGGCACGTACACGGTCGGGGACGGGGAGACGCTCTATGGGATCTGTTTTAAGCTTTATGGCAATATCCGTCATCTGGACGATATCCTTGCGGTCAACCATCTGACCGATGAAAACCGCATTATCGCAGGGCAGACGCTGGTGCTGCCGGATGTGTCCGGAGAATAGCAAAAAGATAATGCCAAACCATCTAAAATAGTGTATAATCAAGATGGCAGTCCAGCTACAGGAGATAAAAAAATGAGTGAGATGAACCCGATTGAACGGGAACAGAAGAAAAAGCAGCTGAGAGGGCGTGTGATTGACACCGCCACGCAGGACATGTTTCCCCGCCGGGGCATAAGCCACGGGGAAAATGAGGAAGAGGTGGCGGAGAAAGCCGAGCGCCATTCCAGACGGAAACGTCTCCGCAGGGTGCTGACGGCGGTGTTAATCGCGGCGCTTTTGGCGGCTGGTTTTATGTATTATAAAGATAACCATGCCTACACGGACTATACGGTGGCGTGGGAAAAAGAGATTGCGGCGAGTGAGAGCAGCACGACGGAATTTGTCCCGTTTGGGGAAAATGTCCTGAAATACACGAAGGACGGAGCTTCCTATCTGGACAAGTCCGGCAAGGCGGTCTGGTCGATGAGTTATGAGCTGAAATCACCGATCTGCTATGTCAACGGCGATTATGCCGTGATCGGGGACCAGCAGGGCAATGATATTTATATTGTGGATAAGACCGGAAGCCAGGGACAGGCGACGACGCTTCTGCCGATCCTGCGCGTCAGCGTATCGGCATACGGCCTCGTGGCGGCGCTGGTGGAGGACAGCAATGCTTCGTATGTGACCTTTTTCAAGAAAGACGGCAGCGAGCTTGACTGGGCGATCAAGACGGTTATGTCGGGAAATGGTTACCTGATGGACGTTTCCTTATCGCCGGATGGTACGCAGGTCATGCTTTCCGACCTGTATCTGCAGGACGGGGCACTCAAAAACCGGATTGTATTTTACAATTTCTCCGAATATGGAAAGAATTATCCAGACCGTCTGGTCGGAGGTTTTGATGAGCTGGGAGACAGCATCTGTCCGCGCGTCCGGTTTCTCGACGAGGATCACGCGTGTGCATTTGCGGATGATCAGGTGGCATTTTTCTCTTTGGAAAATGTAACAAGCCCGGCGCTGGTGCGCCAGGCGGAGATCGACGGGGAAGTCCGCGGCGTGGCATGGTCGAAGGACTATGTGGCGGTCATCTCGGACAACACCGAGGGCGGAAGTGAGAGCCGTTTGAGCATGTTTAAATCCGATGGAACCGCTATGGGTACGGCAGATTTCTCGTATTCGTGGCGTAACATAAATATACAGGGCGATTTCGTCATCCTAAATAACGAAAATTCCTGTCGGGTCTACAGTCTGTCCGGCAAGGAGCGGTTTGCCGGGGAGTTTGATTTCTCTGTGGCGCAGGGAACACGCGGCCGCGCGTTCAATTTATTGATTATCAGCGGCGGCGACCGGATGCGCGAGATCCGCCTCAAATAACACACGTTTAGTTTTTAAAATTAAGATACATAGCAGGAGGTTACTTATGAATCAGATTGACACATTATCCGTAAACGCGATCCGGATTTTATCCGCAGACGCAATCCAGAAGGCAAATTCCGGTCATCCGGGACTTCCGCTGGGATGTGCAGCAGCGGCTTATGAACTGTGGGCACATCATATGAACCATAACCCAGCTAACCCGAAGTGGGAGAACAGAGACCGTTTCATCTTATCCGGCGGTCATGGTTCCATGCTGCTGTACTCTCTGCTGCACCTGTTTGGCTACGGAAATCTTTCCAAAGAAGATCTGATGAACTTCCGCCAGTTAGATTCCAAGACTCCGGGACATCCGGAATATGGTCATACCGTTGGCGTTGAGGCGACGACCGGTCCGCTGGGCGCAGGTATGGGTATGGCAGTCGGCATGGCGATGGCTGAGGCACATCTGGAAAGCGTATTCAACAAAGAAAATTATCCGGTAGTTGACCATTACACCTATGTATTGGGCGGCGACGGATGTATGATGGAAGGCATTTCCTCTGAGGCATTCTCTCTGGCAGGTACCCTGGGACTTTCCAAGCTGATTGTTCTCTATGATTCCAACCGCATCTCCATCGAGGGAAGCACCGACATCGCATTCCGTGAGAATGTACAGGAGCGTATGCAGGCATTTGGTTTCCAGACGATCACTGTAGAAGACGGCAATGATATCGACGCGATCGGCAAGGCGATCGAGGCTGCAAAGGCAGATACCGAGCATCCGTCCTTTATCACCATCAAGACGCAGATCGGCTTCGGCTGCCCGGCAAAACAGGGCAAGGCGAGCGCACACGGCGAGCCGCTGGGCGTGGAGAATGTGGAAGCACTCAGAAAGAACTTAAACTGGCCGAGCGAAGAGCCGTTCTTCGTACCGGAAGAGGTATACAAAAACTACTCCGAGATCGCAGAGCAGAAGGCAGAGGTAGAAGCTGCATGGAACGTGATGTTTGCCGCTTACTGCGAGGAATATCCGGAGATGGAAGCACTCTGGAACCGGTACCACAATGCAAAGGCAGGCGAGGCGCTGAAAGATGACGCCGGATTCTGGGCAAAGCAGGAGAAACCGGAAGCAAGCCGTGCGATCTCCGGACGCCTGATCAACTACATCAAGGATGTTCTGCCGAACCTGTTTGGCGGTTCCGCTGACTTAGCACCGTCCAACAAGACCAACATGAAGGATGCGGGCGATTTTTCCAAAGAGGACCGAGCTGGACGCAACCTGCACTTCGGTGTCCGCGAGCTTGCGATGGCAGCGATCGGAAATGGCATCATGCTGCACGGCGGTCTGCGCGCGTATGTATCGACCTTCTTCGTATTCAGCGATTACTGCAAACCGATGGCAAGACTGTCTGCACTGATGGGCGTGCCGCTGACCTATGTATTTACTCATGACAGCATCGGCGTTGGCGAGGATGGACCGACCCATGAGCCGATCGAGCAGATGGCAGCGCTGCGTGCGATGCCGAACTTCCATGTATTCCGCCCGTGCGATGCGACCGAGACAGAGGCAGCTTGGTACAGTGCTGTTACTTCCGAGCACACACCGACCGCACTGGTGCTGACCAGACAGAATCTGGAGCCGATGGCAGGCAGCAGCCGTGAGGCATTAAAGGGCGGCTACATCATCGACGACTGCGAGGGCACACCGGAGTTAATTCTGATTGCCAGCGGTTCCGAGGTAGCTCTGGCGGTTCATGCAAAAGAGACTCTGGCAGCAGAAGGTCAGAAAGTCCGCGTTGTCTCCATGCTGTGTATGGATCTGTTCGAGGAGCAGAGCGAGGAGTACAAGGAGTCCGTACTTCCGAGAGAAGTACGCCGCCGTGTAGCAGTAGAGGCGCTTGGAAGCTTCGGCTGGGACAAGTACACCGGCTTAGACGGCAAGATCATCGCGATGGAAAGTTTCGGCGCCAGCGCACCGGCAGGGCTTCTGTTCAAGAAGTTCGGCTTTACCGTTGAGCATGTGGTAGAGGTGGCTAAGAGCCTGAAATAATGCTGATTTTGGTAAAAAAATAAGATAAAAGACAGGCACCTGTCTGTCGGCAGAAAAGAATGCGGTACCGCTTAAGCAGAAATGCGCCTTTCTCCGGCAGGCAGGTGTATTTTGCTTTCCAAACCTTGCAAAACGGGGATGCATTGCGTATAATAAGAGCCAGCGCAGAAAAAAGATGAGGGCATAGAAGAAAGGCTGCCAGTGCAGCCGTAAGGGAAGGGATCCAGACATGGAAAAAAAATGTATTGGGATAGACGTCGGCGGAACGACGGTTAAGATTGGTATTTTTGAGACGGACGGAACGCTTGTTTATAAGTGGGAGGTTCCGAGCCGCAAGGAAGAGAATGGGGCGTACATTCTTCCGGATGTAGCCGCTTCGATCAGGAAGAAATTGAACGAGCGGGGAATCCCGATGGACGCCGTGATCGGTGCAGGTATGGGATTTCCGGGGCCGGTGCAGCCGGACGGCTATGTGGAGGTCTGCGTCAACTTGGGATGGCGCGATCTGAACCCGCAGAAGATTTTGAGTGAGTTATTAGATGGAATGCCGGTCCGCTCCGGTAATGATGCTAATGTGGCGGCGCTCGGCGAGATGTGGCAGGGCGGCGGCAAGGGCTGCCATGATATCGTGATGGTGACGCTGGGAACCGGTGTCGGCGGCGGCGTGGTACACGATCAGAAGATCGTTGCAGGACGCCACGGACTGGGCGGCGAGATCGGTCATATCCATATCCGCGAGGGCGAGAAAGAAACCTGCAACTGCGGCGGACACGGCTGTCTGGAACAGGTAGCGTCCGCGACCGGTATCGCCAGGGAGGCGAGACGGAAGATGGCGGCAAAGCCGGATGCGTCGGTGATGCGTGCCTACGGTGATGCGATCACCGCAAAAAATGTGCTGGATGCGGCAAAAGCCGGGGATGCACTGGCGCTGGAGGTTATGGACACCGTGTGCTATTATCTCGGATGGGCGCTGGCGACCATTTCGATGACCGTGGATCCGGAGATTTTCGTCATCGGAGGCGGCGTATCCAAGGCGGGGACTTTTTTAACGGATTGGATTGACCGCTATTACCGCGAATTGACCCCGATCTCTGAGAATAAGGGCGAGGTTCGCCTGGCAACATTGGGAAATGACGCAGGTATCTATGGGGCGGCGAGACTGATCTTAGATTAGGCGCCTTGTTTTGAGTGACAGAGTGCAGGGTAAAGGGTCTGGACGTTTGAAGGAAATAGAGATAGAAAAGCGTTCAGATATGCCGAAAATATGCTGTAGACAAGAGGAGACCCCGGAGCGGTCAAGCATCCGGGGCAATTATGAAAAATCTATGTGCAAAATCACTATAAAACAAATTTGAAAAGTGAAATCTTTTATGCTTTTAGTATAAAAATAAGATATGAATAAAATATGAACACCGTGTAAACAGATTATGAAAATTGGAGATTTTGTACAAAAAAGTTTCACGAATCAGAGGTTTCTCTATCAAAACAGAGGATAGAAAGAAAAATGGCAGAATTTGCAGCGCACGGTGCGAATCAGGAGGAAAAAATGGCAGCAGAAAAAGCAAAGAAAACGATTGTAATTGGACATAAAAACCCGGATACGGATTCGATTTGTTCTGCAATCGGCTATGCGAATTTCAAAACACTTCAGACGGGCGGCGAATATGTACCGTGCCGTGCCGGAGAACTGAACCCGGAGACAACCTTCGTACTGGATTACTTTAAGGTAGATGTGCCGAAACTGATTAAATCCGTCAAAACGCAGGTCAAGGATATTGAGATCCGCGAGACTCCAGGTGTTTCCAAGAATATTTCCCTGAGAAAAGCATGGAACCTGATGCAGGAGGATGGTCTGGTAACACTTCCGGCTGTTACCGATAAGAATATACTGGAAGGTCTGATCACAGTCGGCGATATTACCCGTTCTTATATGAATGTATACGACAGCAGCATTCTTTCCAAGGCATGCACTCAGTATGCAAATATCATCGAGACCCTGGAGGGCGCGATTTTTGTTGGCGATGAGAAAGCGTACTTTGATAAAGGAAAAGTCCTGATTGCGGCAGCTAATCCGGATATGATGGAATATTATATTGAAAAGAACGACCTGGTTATCCTCGGCAACCGCTATGAGTCGCAGCTGTGCGCGATCGAGATGGGTGCAAGCTGTATCATCGTGTGTGAGGGCGCTGGCGTTTCCATGACGATCAAAAAACTGGCACAGGAGCGCGGCTGTACCGTCATCACAACTCCGTATGATACCTACACGGCAGCCCGTCTCATTAACCAGAGTATGCCGATCAGCTATTTCATGAAGACTGAGAAGCTGATCACCTTCGATACAGATGATTTCATCGATGATATTAAGGATGTGATGGCAAGCAAGCGTTTCCGTCATTTCCCGGTACTCGATAAAGAAGGCAAATACAAAAGCCTGATTTCCCGCCGTAACTTACTGGGTGCGCGCGGCAAGAACGTGATTCTGGTCGATCACAATGAGCGCGGCCAGGCGGTAGACGGCATCGAGAATGCCAATATCCTGGAGCTGATTGACCACCATCGTCTGGGTACTGTGGAGACAGTCGGACCGGTCTTCTTCCGTAACCAGCCGCTCGGCTGTACGGCAACAATCATCTTCCAGATGTACCGCGAACAGGGGCTGGAGATCGACAAGACCATCGCAGGTCTGCTCTGCAGTGCGATCATCTCCGATACGCTTCTGTTCCGTTCTCCGACCTGCACACCGATGGATCGGGCGGCAGCGGTTTCTCTGGCTGAGATGGCAGGCATCAAGCTGGATGAGTTCGCAAACCAGATGTTTGAGGCAGGCAGCGAGTTAAAGGGCAAGAGCGATGCAGAGATTCTGTATCTGGATTTCAAGAAATTCTCAGCTGGAAAGACAAACTTCGGCGTCGGTCAGATCAACTCCCTGAATGCAGAGGAGCTTGGAAAGCTGAAGAACCGTATGCTGCCGTTTATGGAGAAGGCGCGTGAGGACGAAGGTCTGGATATGCTCTTCTTCATGCTGACGAATATCCTGACGGAGACGACCGAACTTCTCTGTGTTGGACAGGGGGCGGCACAGGTTGTGGCAGATGCGTTCCACGTAGGTGATGCAAATGAAGAGCTGAAGCAGACGGCAACACTGCCGGGCGTTGTTTCCAGAAAGAAACAGCTGATTCCGGCACTGACAGTGACACTGGAGCAGTAAATCAGGTGACAGTGCGCGGACGGGATTGTTTCATACGGAAAATCCAGTGATAGTTCGTGCAGGGCAGGAAGGTCGGACGGAAAGGAAGGATACCATGACATTTGTATATCCGGCGGTTTTTACGCCTAAGAAAGATGGAAAAGGGTATGATGCATATTTCCCGGATTTGGAGTGCTGCGAGGCGGAAGGTCCGGATCTGGAGGATGCGGTGGAAAATGCGCGGGAGGCAGCGTACAACTGGATCAGCCTGGAGCTGGAGGAAGAGGGCGATCTGCCGGCACAGACGCATATCGATGATATGAGCCTGCCGGAAGGAAGCATGGTGAAACAGATCATGGTCCGGATCAAACTTCTCCCGGACAACGATTAAGAGGATATAGGGATGGCACAGAAGAGAGCGGCTGGAAAGCCAGAAGAGCGTCGCCGGGGAGGAGCAAGGCAGAACCCGGAAGGACAGTTGAAAAAACGGATGGAGACCCGGAACACTCCGGGACCGCGCGCCCAGTGGAAGCCGGGCAATATGATTTATCCGGTTCCGGCGGTGCTGGTCACAGTGGCGGACTGCGAAGGAAACAGCAACATCATCACGATTGCCTGGACGGGCACGATCTGTACGAACCCGCCGATGGCGTACATTTCGGTGCGCCCGGAGCGCTATTCTTACCATATGCTGCGGGAGAGCGGTGAGTTTGTCATCAACCTGGCGACGGAGTCGATGGCGTATGCGACCGATTACTGCGGCGTCCGCTCCGGCAGGAATGTGGATAAATGGAAGGAGACAGGGCTCACACCGGTTCCGGCGCAGACGGTGAAGGCGCCGGTGATCGCCGAAAGCCCGGTCGCGATCGAGTGCCGGGTGACCGAAGTCAAGGAACTGGGGTCACATCATATGTTTCTGGCAGAGGTAACGGGTGTCAGCGTGGACGAGCAGTGGCTCAACGAGCGCGGCAGCCTGGAGCTTGCAAAGGCGGAACCGATTGTGTATTCGCATGGCGGCTATTATGGGCTTTCAGAGCTTCTTGGAACATTTGGATGGAGTGTAAAGAAAAAGAAGAGGTGCCAAAGATGAAAAATAATGTAACCTTGATTGGTATGCCGTCCGCAGGAAAGAGCACGGTCGGAGTGCTTTTAGCAAAGAGACTGGGCTATTCCTTTATAGATGTGGATCTGCTGATTCAGGAACAGGAAGGTAAGCGTCTGCGCGAGATCATCGAAGAACAGGGACTGGACGGATTTCTCGATGTGGAGAACCGCGTCAACGCGGGGGTGGAAGCCGAGCAGGCGGTCATCGCACCGGGTGGCAGCGTGATCTACGGAAAGGAAGCGATGGAACATTTAAAATCCATCGGACTGGTTGTCTATCTGAAAATTACCTATGACGAGCTGGTAAAACGCGTCGGCGATGTCAAGGACCGCGGCGTGGCGCTGAAAGACGGCATGACACTTCTGGATCTCTACCATGAGAGGATCTCGTATTTTGAGAAATACGCGGACATCACGATCGACGAGGAAGGTAAAGAGCTGGGGGCGGTGGTTGATGAGCTGCGCGAAATATTGGAAGAGCGCGGTTATGTGCTGGGAAGTGCGCCGGAGGAAGAGTAACAATTTCACATGAGAATGGGGGCAGCCGGTTCTGTCGGACGGGTTTCATAACGGGTTACAGTGAGAAAAAAATCAGTTGCAAAACAGTTGAAAATCCAATACAATAGAATAGTAACCATTTTTATAGAATGTTAACAGTCGGGGGTGCAAAGATGCGGAATCTTTTTTGCATCCCTTTTTTGAAAGGTGTGCGTATATGACTACAGTGAAATCTCTGTCCAGAGAGATGAAATTCTTTCTTCTGGCACTGATTCCGATCTATTTCATTTCAGTGGGGCTGATTATACAGCCGTTTGACTCCATTGTGACTGGTATCTATGAAATCATAAGGGAACCGGATTTCCTGATCACCGATTATATTGCGGTCGGCGGCATGGGAGCCGCGTTTGTCAATGCCGGGATGATGGCGCTTATCAGCATCTACTTTGTCTATAGTCTTGGGATGGAGATGGACGGGCATACGATCACATCCTGCTGTCTGATGTTTGGATTCTCTTTGTTCGGAAAAAATCTGATGAATATCTGGGCGATTTTTCTGGGTGTATTTCTCTATGCAAAATATCATAAAATGCACTTATCCAACTATATTTATGTCGGCATCTACGGAACGAGCCTGTCTCCGATCATCACACAGCTGATGCACGTGGTGGAGCTGCCGCTCTGGCAGCGCTTCTGTGTGACGATTCTGGTGGGAATCTGTATCGGATTCGTGCTTCCACCGCTCGCGACGCATTCCCACTATGCCCATAAGGGATATTCCCTTTATAATGTGGGATTTGCCTCTGGTATCATTGCGACGGTCCTGGTCTCCACGTTTAAGTCCTTTGGAATTGAGACGGAGGCGCGTCTTATCTGGTCCTCCGGCAATGATGCGATGCTTTTAGGGCTGCTATTTGTCCTGTTTGCAGGCATGTCGGTGGTGGCAGTGCTGTGGCGCGGAAAAGATACGCTTTTAGGCTATGAAAAACTCCTTGCGACAACGGGAATCGGCGGTACCGATTACCTGCTGGAATTGGGCGGTGCGGTGACGCTTCTCAACATGGGACTCAATGGTCTGTTTGCGACCTTCTTTGTGCTGGCAGTCGGCGGAAACCTAAATGGACCGACGATCGGCGGAATCTTTACCATCGTTGGATTCAGTGCGACTGGAAAACATTTGCGGAATATTTTCCCGATCATGGCGGGCGTCTGCATTGCGAGTACCGTCCGGGCGTGGGATATCACGAATCCGTCGGCACTTCTGGCGCTGCTCTTTTCCACGACGCTGGCGCCGATCGCCGGAGAGTTTGGAATTTTATGCGGCGTGTTAGCCGGTTTTCTGCACGCGTCGGTGGCGCTCAATGTCGGGATCGTGTATGGGGGCATGAACCTCTATAACAATGGATTTGCGGGCGGTATCGTCGCAATGTTCCTGGTGCCGGTGATCCAGTCGATCCGCGACCGGAGGGCGCGGGCGAAGGGAGATCTGTCGCTGTAAGATTTCCTCTTTTTAATGGAATCTTAACACGAAAGAGGCATAGAGATATTGTATCATTATAAAAACACCACATTTATGATACCTACTAAACATAGAAAGGAATGATACATATTTCAACTTCATTTGCGCTTCTGGTCGTAGCGATTATTATCCTTGTCTGCATCGCGGGAAGCCGTCTTTCGGGGCGGCTGGGGGTGCCGACGTTGTTTATTTTTATTATGCTGGGAATGCTGTTTGGATCGGACGGTATTTTTAAGATTCCATTCGGCAATTTTGCACTGGCGGAACAGGTCTGCTCGGTGGCACTGATTTTTATTATGTTTTACGGCGGGTTCGGCACGCGCTGGAGTGAGGCGAAGCCGGTCGCGGGGCGGTCGATTTTGTTATCCTCGGCGGGTGTAGTGCTGACGGCGTTTTTGACCGGGCTGTTTTGTCATCTGGTGCTTAAGATGGCATTGATGGAAGGAATGCTTCTCGGCGCAGTTCTTGGATCGACCGATGCGGCATCCGTGTTCTCGATCCTGCGTTCGCGCAAGCTGAACCTCAAATACGGCACGGCATCCATGCTGGAGTTAGAGAGCGGAAGCAACGACCCGTTTGCGTACATGATGACGGTGATTCTGCTGTCTGCGATGACGGGGAGTGTGAGCGGCGGTTCGGCGGTTCTGCTTTTGATCCGCCAGCTCGCATTTGGGCTTTTGACCGGCGCGGCGGTCGCGTGGCTGGTGACATGGCTTTTAAAGCGGTATGCCTTTTATGGCGAGGGATTTGACACGATCTTTGTCTTTGCGGCGGCAATCATTTCCTACGCGCTTGCATCCCAGATTGGCGGAAATGGCTACCTAAGCGTGTATCTGACCGGTATTATCCTTGGAAATCAGGAGCTGAAGAACCAGAAAGCGCTGGTTGGCTTCTTTGATGCGTTTACCGGCATGATGCAGATGCTTCTGTTTTTCTTACTGGGACTTCTGGCGTTTCCCTCGCAGATGCCGTCGATCGTGCTTCCGGCGATCGCAATCGCATTGTTTTTAACATTTGTGGCGCGTCCGGCGGCGGTTGGCTTGCTGCTCGCACCGTCGAAACCGCCGATCGGGCAGTATCTGGTTATTTCCTGGGCGGGTCTGCGCGGTGCGGCGTCAATCGTATTTGCGATCATGGCGACGCTCAGTGAGGGATATATGAAATATGATATATTCCACATCGTGTTCTGCGTTGTTTTATTTTCCATCATTTTTCAGGGTTCGCTGCTTCCGAAGGTGGCAGAAAAATGCGACATGATCGACAACTCGACCGATGTCATGCGGACGTTCTCAGACTATACGGGCGATATGCAGATTCAGTTCGTGCAGCTTCCGATCGGGGACAATCATCCGTGGAAAAACCGTAAAATCTGTGAGATTGAGATGCTTCCGGGTATGTTAATCACAGTGATCCGGCGCGGCGCGCAGACGATTGTGCCCAAAGGGCAGACTGTAATTCTGGAAGGGGATACCGTCGTCTTGGGTGCAGAGGGCTTTACGGACAGCCAGGGAATCCTTTTAAAAGAGATTCTGATGACACCCGATCACCGCTGGTGTGGTAAGAAGATCGCGGAGGCGCGCTTCTATAAGAATACGATCATTGTGATGATAAAGCGGGGCAGCCAGATCGTCATTCCAGACGGCGGTACGCAGATACTGGAAGGCGACCGGGTGGTTGTATACTCGCAGAAACTGCCGCAGGTGGAAGGGCGTGTGAAGCACGAAAGCGGACCGGTCGTATCGGCTGCTGTTGACAAGTAAGCACGTTTTCTTACGGCACTTTCGGTTCCAAAAGTGCCTATCCGTGAACAGTAACGCGGATTCATCGCAGGAACATGGAAATTTCAGGCAATACTTGCAGTTTGTTGAATTTTAAACTATACTAAAACAACAACGGTTTGCCGGAGGAAAAGAGTATGCAGCAGGGAAATACGAAGGAACGGATTGTAGAGGCTTATATCGAGCTGGAGTCGGAAAGACCGGTCGAGAAGATCACGGTTACGGCGCTGGTTGAGCGGAGCCGGATCACAAGAAAAACATTTTATTATTACTTTAAAGATATATATGATTTGATGGAATACCGGATGGAACGCGAGATGAAGCGCATCATGGAAGAGACGATGAGCCAGCCAGATCCGGAGAAGGCGCTGACACAGCTGTATATGTATATCATGGAAAACCAGAAGCATATCCGGGCATTGTCCGAGTCGGTACAGTTCATGGCGCTGCGCCGTCAGATGGGAGAAAAGGTGTACCAGTATTTTTATAACCATCTGGAGCGGATTGGTATGTTTAAGAACCTGACGATGCCGGAGGCGGCGATGGCGGTGCAGATCATCATTTTCTCGGTTATGGGAGTTGCGTTTGACGCGCCGTTTAAGGATGAGGCGGATGTGAAGGAGCGCGTCGCCACGTTCATGAGCGTGATCCGCAAATGCACCGGGTGCGACCCTATGCAGGTCCGTTAGGAAAGCAGGTTTCCGGCAGTTTTGAGAATTATTGTAACTGTTCAGTAGGTCTGCGCATTTACTGCGCTGACCGTACGAAAACATGGG
>OGJU01000982.1_pt1 | contig 22512 bp, 10 predicted proteins | sample 1572251 | NCBI WGS metagenome assembly OGJU01 (sample SAMEA2582144, study PRJEB24529) | metagenome | biome: Human gut stool | place: China | collected 2011
TCCACATCTGGGAAGTGCCGCCCACGTCCTCCCACAGGTGGAGCCAGGTGCCGTTTGCGGTGCCGGTCATCATCAGGTCGATGAGCTTGCCGGAAGCGCGGTTGCGGATACGGTAAACGCCGTCGCCCTCGCGGACGAAAGCCCACTCCTGCTCGGGCTTGCGCTCGTACTTGCCCAGACGGATGTTGCCGCCGTCCTTGACGCTCTCCACAGCCTGAATAACGCTGCCGGTCTTGGCGGCGATGGTGTAGAAGCGGTCTGCTTCAATGATAGTCTGTGCCACAGATTTCATAAGATTTCCCTCCGTATCCCGGGGCAGGATCTCCCCGGAACTCTTCTCTGCGCTGTTTTTTGTCTTCGCGCTTTTGTTTCTTTCCGTAAATTATACCACTTGACGTGATTTTCTACAAGCAATTCGACCTTTCTTTGGCAAATTTGCCAAAAGGCATTCCATTTTCTCCAGCTTTTGCACTCAATACCCTAACTTTTTGCAACGGAGCCGACCGCCGCTGGTGCAGTGCCATCATCTCGACATTTCCCCCGATCTGCGCTATACTTATTATATATTTGCAATTTATCCGTTCTTTGCACAAAGAGCGGTATTTTCTTTGATTTCCGAAAGTGAGGTATCTCTTCATGCCGTCTTCCCCCCGCACCGCATCCGACGCCGCCGAGCTGGAGCGCAGCAGGCTCCAGTTCGAGAAAATGACCCAGACCCCCGTGCCGAAGCTCATTCTCGGCCTCGCGGCCCCCACCATCCTGAGTATGCTCATCACCAGCATCTACAATCTGGCCGACACCTTCTTTGTGGGCCAGCTGTCCACCAGCGCGTCGGGCGCGGTGGGCGTCGTGTCGAGCCTGATGGCCATCATTCAGGCCCTCGGCTTCATGCTGGGCCACGGCGCGGGCGGCATCATCAGCCGCAGCCTCGGCAGTCAGGACACCCATGCGGCCACAAAGTTCGCCTCCACCAGCTTCTTCACGGCGCTGACCTTCGGCGCAGTGCTGGCCGTTCTCGGTCTCGCTACCCTGCCCGACTTCATGATGCTGCTGGGCAGCACCGACACCATCCTGCCCCACGCCTGCGCCTACGCGCGGCCCATCCTCATCGCGGCCCCGCTCATGATGTCGAGCCTCGTGATGAACAACATCCTCCGCTACGAGGGCAAGGCCAGCTTCGCCATGATCGGCCTCGTCACCGGCGGTGTGCTCAACATCGTGCTGGACCCCGTCTTCATCTTCGGCCTCGGCATGGGGACCGGCGGCGCAGGCACGGCCACCGCCCTGAGCCAGAGCATCAGCTTCTGCATCCTGCTTTCCATGTTCCTGCGCGGCAAGACCGTCAGCCGATTCCGCATCACCCAGATCACCCGCAGCGCCCGGGACTTCGGGCAGATCTTCTTCAACGGTGCGCCCAGCTTCGGTCGTCAGGGCCTGAACAGCATCGGCAGCATGCTGCTGAACGTCGCCGCCCGCAACTACGGCGACGCTGCCGTGGCCGGCATGAGCATCGTGTCCCGCATCTTCCAGTTCGTGCTGTCGGTGGCTATCGGCGTCGGACAGGGCCTGCAGCCTGTAGCGGCCTTCAACTACGGCGCCCGCCGCTTTGCCCGGGTGCGGAAAGCGGCCATCTTCACCATCTCGACGGCTTTCGTCTTTATGGCGGTGCTCAACTCCCTCTGCTGGTTTAACGCCGAGCCCCTCATCCGCCTCTTCCGCGATGACCCCGAGGTCACCGCCGTGGCTCTGCCCGCCCTGCGGTATCAGTGCGTCGCCATGTTCTTACAGCCCGTCATCATCGTGACGAATATGATGTTCCAGTCCATCGGCAAGTCGGGCCGGGCCACCTTCCTCGCCTGCTGCCGTCAGGGCGTCTGCTTCATCCCGCTCATCCTCACCCTGCCCCGCATCTGGGGCCTGAGCGGCATCGAGCTGTGTCAGCCCATCGCTGATGGCCTCACCTTCTGCATCTCGGTGCCTTTCCTGCTGCCCTTCCTGAAGGAATTGAAGGAACAGGGAGACGAAGAATAAGCTTGTCATAAAACTGTAACCAGACCTGGCCACATTTCTGCAATGAAATGTCCGGGTCTTTCGTATATACTATAGATGGGAAAGTCAAATTCTGGGAGACTGTGAGGTGTTTCTATGAAGACCACTCTGCTTCGACTCAGCCGCCGCGCCGCCTGCCTCGTGCTGGCGGGCGGGCTGCTGACGAGCTGTTCGCTGCTGCCTGCGGCGTCGCCCCGGCACGAGGGGACGGCGGCGTCGCAGGCACCGCAGTATTACAGCGACGCATGGCTCAGCGACGACGCGCTCCACTACCTCTACTCTTACGCCGGGAACGGCGGCGGCACCATCCTCCGGGGCGGCAGGGTGCTCTACAAAGCCAGCAGCTCCGACAGCATCCAGCTGCTGAAGGACACCCTCACCGGCGAGATAGACCACTACCTCGTGGCCCACTCCACCCCCGGCACGGAGGACCGCACTTCCACCCTTTACGACGCCGACGGCAATGCCGTCATGACCTTTCCCTACGCCGTGAGCGCCACCCTCTCGGGCGGGCTGCTCATCCTGCGGGACGACGCTGACATCTGGGCTTTCGAGAACGGCACCACCGGCGGCACTCGGGTGTACGACCTCGCCACCGGGGCTGAGCTTCCCGTGCCTGAGACGGCCCTTGACTGTATCGTTGTGGACGAGGGCGGCCAGCGCCTCGTCTTCAACTGCTACGACCTGCCCGAGGGCCTTACTTACGCCTACGATGACCCCGACCAGCCGCTCCACCAGTATGTCCTTGTCACCGACCGGGAGGGCAATGTGCTGATGCGGGAGGACGGCTGCACGGCCAGCTCCCTCGCATCGTACCGCGGCGACTTTGCCGACTGGCTCGATTTGAGCTGGTTCCGCGGCTCAGACTGGGGCATCGCCCGCGAAGCCCTCTACAACGTCACCACCGGCGAACTGCTCACCGGCGAAGACGACAGCGCCGTCTCGGCCTGCGGCGTGGGCGTCGCCTGCCTCCAGAGCCGTCAGGACAGCCGCTCCGTCCTCTACGATTTGAACGGCGGCGAGACCGTGGAGCTGGGCCGCTTCGACCGGGCCGTGAACACTTACACCCCCGGCTGCGTCGTCCTCTCCGGCAGCGATGACCCGGACAGCCCCTACACCCTCATCGACCTCGACAGCGGCGAAAAGACCGCCGTCCAGCGGTACGACACCGACTACCGCTCCGGCAACGTCGCTGTGCTGACGACGGACAACATCCTCAAAGTCTACGACGGCACCACCGGTGCGCTGCTGACCGACGTGGAGGCAGCGCCCGTTGAAGAAGCACAGTACATCAGCGTGACGGCCCTGCCCGACGGCTACGCCCTGCTGCAGTACAACGACGAAAACTACGACATCCTCGCCATCCAGACCTATGGCGGAGAGGGTCTGCTTTGGTCGTCCGCCGGTGAGGCTGAGCAGTACACCTACGCCTCCTACCTCACCAACACCGCCAACGGCCCTCTGCTCACGGCCCACCGGGACAACAGCGACTCGTCGAACCTTTCCGACGTGCTGGACATGGAGGGCAATGTGCTTCTCCGCCGCCTCGGCAGCTGCTACATCCCGGACGACCTGCCCGACGACTGCTTTATCGCGCGGCAGGGCTTCGACTACGGCCTGATGGACTCCACCGGCCAGTGGCTCTACCGCGAAAGCATCTTCTCCTCCCCCAGCGACGACGCTGGCGGGGGCTACCTGTACTGACACGGAGGTTTTTGATATGAAAGAGATGATCTCCCGCCGCAGCTTCCTGCGCGTGATGGGCCTCGGCTTCGGGGCGGCGATGCTCACCGCCTGCAATACCGGCACGGCGGACTCCCCCGCCGACTCTCCGGCAGCGTCTGTCCCCGATGCGGACACGCCCGTCCCCTTCCTGACCGAGGACGAGTTCCCCCGCCTCGACGGCTCTACGGCCTGCATCCCCCTGATGGCCCAGATGAAGGCCGATGTCACCGGCATGGACCTTCTCGAGGCCCAGACCAGCATCACCGTCAGCACCACGGCCTATGCCTGGGAGAACTTCGGCCTCTGGTCCCGCAGCGACAGCGAGGACTACGGCGCACAGCTCCTCATCGTCTACGAGGCCCCCGAGTACGTCAAGGAAGAGCTGGCCGAGGCCGACGCAAAGCTCGAGCAGAAAGCCATTGGCCGGGACGCGCTGGTCTTCATCGTCAACGAAGAGAATCCCGTCCAGAGCCTGACCCAGCAGCAGCTGCGGGACATTTATGCGGGCCGCATCACCAACTGGAAAGACGTAGGCGGCGCGGACTCCCCCATCGTGGCGTTCCAGCGGGGCGTGGACTCAGGCAGTCAGACCCTCTTCAAAAAGCTGCTCATCGACAAGGGTGACGGCCAGCTGATGGCCGCGCCCACCGAGCTTGCCCCCGCCGACATGGGCGGCCTCGTGGACAGCATCGCCGAGTACAACAACTCCGCCAACGCCATCGGCTTTTCGGTCTACTACTACATCGACCAGATGTACTCGAAGCCCGGCCTCCGTCTGCTGGCCGTGGACGGCGTGACCCCCGGCAATGACACCATCGCCGATGAGAGCTACCCGCTCTGCAACGAGTTCTACGCAGTCGTCCACGCGGACGCCGCCCCCGACAGCCCCCAGCGGAAGGTCTACGACTGGCTGGACACCGATGAGGGACGCAGGTGCATCGAGAAGGCGGGGTATGTAGCCCTCTCAGTCACGCCGCAGGCGTGACAGCTCCCCCAGAGGGGGCAACAACGACGACCGCCGCCAGTGGCGGAAACAGGGAGTCGTTGTTGGGGCAGCGGCCAGCAAGACGCAAGCGAAGCGCCGCGGATGCCGGGTGCCGCAACCCGGGTGCGAAGCACCTCTGGCGTGACGGTCAGGCCCACGCTGGACGAGCAAAGTTTCTTTATATTGAAAACAGCAGTGCCCTGCTACAGAGGGCAGCAGCTTCGGAACAATATCCTTGTCAAGCTGCTGCTAATCTCTGTAGCAGGGCACTATTTTTTACGTTATATCAGGCTTCCGGTGTCCAGTAGAAAGTAACCCGGCCTGCCAAGGGCTCTCCCTCTGGGAGCAACGGCGACGACCGCCGCCAGTGGCGGAAACAGGGAGGAGCTGTTGGGGCCGCGGCCAGCAGGATGCGAGCGACAGCGAAGCAGACGCTGGGAGCCGCAACCCGGGCAGTGTCACCGCAGGTGACTGAGAGGGCTACACCGCCAAACACCACAGCGGCGTCGTGATGAGCCGATTTCAACGCCCGCGCCCCGCCGGGCGGCATGATTTTTCTGAATGTCAGCGATGCAGTCGGAGACATAAAAGCAAAAGCCCCACGACACACGCCGCTTTTCAGCGGTATATCGTAGGACTTTTTGGAGCTGGTGACAGGAGTTGAACCTGCAACCCACTGATTACAAATCAGTTGCGCTGCCATTGCGCCACACCAGCGAGTATCGTTTGCACAGGGTACTCTAGTAGAATACCAGAAACCTCCCCGCTTGTCAATATCTTTGTCCGGCCCGCTGTCGGCCCATGCAGCGCTGTTTCAGGGCGTTTCGAGACATCCGCGAGGCGATTCACGCAGATCCGGCCACATTATGGCCGGAATGTGATAGAATAAAACAAGCTTAATATTTATGCTTCTTTCACAAGTTCCTGCCTCTTCGTCTTGAACTTCTGTGCAAAACTCACATTTTTCAGAGGAGGTTTCTATGATCTCTTATCGCAAGCTTGCAATGCGCGTTCTGGGGCATCCGCTGCGGGTGCCGTCCCCCCGGCCCGCGTCCCACCGGGTGACGGCGCTGGCGCTGACAGCCGCAATGGTGGCCGGCATGGCCGCACCGGCGTATGCGGATACCTATTACATAGGCGATGGTGACATCACAGTTACCAAAGACAAAAGCGGCACCTATGTCAAGCACTCGGGAAATCCTACTGCTACAAAGGACAGCGACGGCAATATCATCATCAAGGGCGGCAAGCGCTCAGAGGATACCACCGCCTCCGGCGGCGGCTCTTCTACCGGCACCACCTCCGCAGCCTCTCCCGCCCAACCCAAGTTGGCCACGCCCCCATCAGAAGACAGCGACAGCGAAAACGAAGACATGGTCTACCTCGGCGCCCCCAAGGGCAACGTGTCTTCTGACGACGGCAACGAGGAAAACGAGAACCAGCCTGACGACACCACCGGCAACGAGGAAAACGAAAACCAGACCGACGATACCACCGGCGGCGAGGAAAACAAGAACCAGCCTGACGACACCACCGGCAGCGAGGAAAACGAGAACCAGCCTGACGACACCACCGGCGGCGAGGAAAACGAGAACCAGCCCGACGACACTACCGGCGGCGAGAAAAACAAGAACCAGCCCGACGGCGCCTCCGGCTCTGACGACGGCACTTCCGGCTCTGACGACGCCACCGGCTCTGAGAGCGGCATCTCCGGCTCTGAGAGCGACGCCTCCGGCTCTGACGGCGACGGCACCAAGGCGGGCGGCACTCCCACCACCGGCAGCGAGACCCCTGCCGAAGGCACGGAAGGCACGGAAAGCACGGAGAGCAGCCTCTCTGCGCCCAAAAGCCAGTTCACGTACACCGGCGCATCCCTCAAGGTCGCCGACGACAATGACGACGAAGAGACCCGGAACGAATCGACCACGGTCTTGGAGCGTGCGGCGGAAAACTTCAGGAGCACAGCCAACAACGTCACCAACTACGTCATCAAAATCATCAACAAGGTCACAGGCAATGACAACACCCTCAACGTGACGCTGGACAATGTCAACATCGATGCCCGCGACGAGAAAAATCCGGCCAATGGTAACGCCGCCCTCAGCGTCGAGGGCGCGGGCAACACGACGATCACGCTCAAGGGCGACAATACCCTCACCAGCGGCGGCAAACATGCCGGCCTCGAGCACAACGAAAAGAGCAAGGATGACAACCGTGATTCTGTTGACACCGGCAAACTGACCATCACATCCGGAGCAAACGAGGGCAACAACACCGGCAGCCTGAAGGCCACAGGCGGCAGTGGCGCTGCTGGTATCGGCTCGAGCGACAGCAATGGTGCCGGCACCATTGAGATAACAGGCGGCAACATCACCGCCAAGGGCGGCAGCGGTGGTGCCGGCATCGGCGGCGGTCAGAAAAGCACCGGCCAGACCACAGTCACCATCAATAAAGGCGCCATCGGCAGCTTGGGTACTGATGGTAAAACTCCCGATACCACCACAGGTGCTCTCGGCGGAACCGCTACCTTAGGAGCAAAAGGCGGCGACGGCATCCACAGCAACGGCAAAATCAGCATCACGAGCGGCAACATCAGAAACGCCAAGGGCGGCGACGGCAAGAACGGCAACGGCGGCAGCGGCATCTACAGCGACGGCACCCTCACCATCGAGGGCGGCGAGATACAGAAGGCTACCGGCGGCAACACCAACAACGGCAACGGCGGCAGCGGCATCTACAGCAAAGGCAAGCTCTTCATCTCCGACAGTGCCAAAATCAATAACGCCACCGGCGGCATCGGCAGCAACGGCGGCGCAGGCATCTTTGGCTGGACCACCATGGAAATTGCCGGTACCATCAAAGAAGCCTTCGGCGGCAACGCCACCGGCAGAGGCATCGGCGGCCACGGCATCTACAGCAAGAACAACCTCACCATCTCCGACAGCGCTGCCATCACGAGCGCCAAGGGCGGCGATTCTACCGATGGCACCGGCATCGGCGGCGACGGCATCCACAGTGACGATAACCTCACCATCTCCGGCAGCACCATCGGAACCGCGCAGGGCGGCAACGGCACAATTTCCGGCGGCAAAGGCATCTTTGGCAAGACCATGGAGATCCTTGCCGGTACCATCATCGAAAAAGCCATCGGCGGCAACTCCACCGGCACCGGCGAGAACGACACCGGCGGCGCAGCCAAAAGCGGCAAGGCGGGCGACGGCATCCACAGCGACAGCACCCTGAACATCTCCGGCGGCAGGATACAGCAGGCCACCGGCGGCAGCGCCGAAAGCGGCAAGGCCGGCGACGGCATCCACAGCGACGGCAAGCTCACCATCTCCGGCGGCGATATACATCAGGCCACCGGCGGCAGCGCCAACAGCGGCAACGGCGGCGCGGGCATCGGCGTGGGCGAGACATCCTCCGGCACTGCCAAGATCTCCATCTCCGGCGGCACCATCTGGAATGCCACCGGCGGCAATGGCGGCGCAGGCATCGGCGGCGGCATGGGAGCCTCCGGCAACACCACCGTCACCATCTCCGGCGGCACCATTAAAAATGCCGAGGGTACGGGCGGCGGTGCAGGCATCGGCAGCGGCAGAGGCTCTACCGGCGAGACCAAAATCGACATCACCGGGGATGCGCTCGTGTACGCGTATGGCAGCGGCGGCGCAGCCATCGGTTCGGGCGAATCCTCCACCGGCGAGACGACCATCAACATCCACGATACAACTGCCGAAAAGGGTGTCAAACGTGCTTTTGCCTACGACGGTGCAGGCATCGGCAGCGGTTGTTACGCCTCCGGCCAAACTCACATCACCATCCGCAATGCGTCTGTGAGCTCTCTGGCGTCCTCCGTTGATTCCACTAATAACCCGGGCGCTGGCATCGGCAGCGGCAAACGCGCCAAGGGCAACACCGACATCACGATAGAAAGCAGCACGGTAAAGGCCGTCGGCGGCAGCGGCGCAGCCATCGGCAGCGGCAGTGAAGGAGACCTCTACAGTCCTCCTACGGGTACGCCGAACGCCCTCAAGACCATTATCCGTATCACTGACAGCAACGTCACAGCCTCCAGCGACTCCAGTGCAGCCATCGGCAGCGGCAGCTATTCTACCAACGCCACGGACATCGAGATCAATGGCGGCAAAATCGAGGCTTCGAGTTATTATGGTTCCGGCATCGGCAGCGGCAAACGCGCCAAGGGCAACACCGACATCCACATCACCAACAGCGATGTCACAGCCAAGGGCTTTATCGACGTCAGGTATGTAGGCCACGGCACAGGCATCGGTTCCGGTCCCTCTTCTTCCGGAAAGACCACCATTGATATTTCCGGCGGCACTGTTAAGGCCACGGGCAGCGGCGACGGCTACAAGGGCAGCGCGGGCATCGGTTCGGGCAGCGACTCCACCGGCGACACCAGCATCACTCTCCGCGACGGCGTGACCGTTGAGTCCACCGGCGGCGGTAATTCCTCCCATGGCGGCGCAGGCATTGGCAGCGGCAGCAACGCCAAGGGCAACACCACCATCCTCATCGAGGGTGCAGCAAAAGTTACCGCTACCGGCGGCTCCACCGCTGCGGGCATCGGCTCCGGCCACTATGTCGGTGACATCAACGATCCCTCTGTGGGCAGCACCACCATCACCATCCGCAACAGCGCCGACGGCACCGTCATCCCCATCATTGAGGCCAAGGGCGGCGGCAAAGAGGACGAACGCTGCTGGGCTTCCGGTGCCGGCATCGGCTCCGGCGGCAACGCCCTTAACAAGACCACCATCAACATCGAGGGCGGCACTATCACGGCTGAGGGCGGCGTCAGCTCTGCCTCTGACCCTTCCTATCATGGCTCACGGCTCAGCGGCGCAGGCATCGGCTCCGGCTCCAACGTCTCCGGCGAGACCGAGATCAATATCAAGGGTGGCACCATCACCAAGGCCACGGGTGGCAAATACGGCGGCGCAGGCATCGGCGGCGGCAGCAGTGACACCAAAGACGACAGCAAGAAGGGCGTTGTCACCATCAACATCACAGGCGGCACCATAACCGAGGCCACGGGCGGCAGCGAGTATGTGTCCAGCTCTAAGCGCTGGTATAGCGGCGCGGGCATCGGCGCTGGCCTGAATGCCGGCACCACCACCATCAACATCAAGGACAACGCCCATATCGTCAGCGCCACGGGCGGCATATACGGCGGCGCCGGCATCGGCAGCGGCAGCAGTGACACCAAAGACGACAGCAAGAAGGGCGCTGTCACCATCAACATCACCGACGGCACCATTGAAAAGGCCGAGGGCAAGAACGGCGGCGCCGGCATCGGTTCGGGCTATTACGGTCGCTCTTCCACGGTCAACATCTCCGGTAACGCCGAACTCAAAGACGTCAGGGGCGGCAATCTCGCTGCCGGCATCGGCTCAGGCTATGACTCCGACAAGGTGGACGTCGTGATCGACGGCGGCACCATCAACGCAACGGGCGGCGATTCCGCTGCCGGCATCGGCTCGGGCCTTAATAGCCGCAGCAGCGTGACCATCAAGAGCGGCACGGTCAACGCCAAAGGCAACCAGCATAGCAACAACTTCGGTTCTTCGGGCATCGGCGGCAGCTACGCCGATGTCACCATCAGTGGCGGCACCATCACAGCCACCGGCTATGACACCGGCGCCGGCATCGGCGGCAGCGACAACAACAACTCCAGCAGTATCACGATAACCGGCGGCACCATCACCGCCACCGGCACCAGCGACGCCCCTGCCATCGGCGGCGGCAATGTCTCCATCAGCAATACCGACGCCGCGCTGGACATCACCGCAAACGCCCCCGACGCCGCCAATGCCATCCAAAGCAGCGACGGCAAGAAGCTGGACAAAGTCATCCAGCTCGCGGAAAACGGTAAGTCGGGCCTCGTGAAGCTCGTAAAAAGCGGCACCACCAGCATCTCGCGGCTCTTCCACAACGGTGTCTACGCGGCCAGCCAGCCATCCCACAGCGGCAGCGTAACGCCCGAGATGAGTGAGGCAGAAAAGGCCAAGTACGGCGACATCGCTTCTGTCCACAACTGGAAAGTCAGCGACCGTCAGGAGCCGAACTGCGGCAAGGACGGCTACATCGAATACACCTGCATGGTGGACCACTGCGGCACCACGTTCCGTCACACTCTCCCCGCCACCGGCCAGCACACCTGGAACGAGGGCGTCGTCACGAAGGAGCCCACCTGCACTGAGCTGGGCGTGCGCACCTTCACCTGTACCGTCTGCCACAATACCCGGACTGAGGACATTGAGGCCCCCGGCCACGAGTACGGCGAGTGGGTCATTGACCGGGACGCTACCTGTATCGAGGAAGGCTCCAAACACCGTGATTGCATCCGCAGCGACGCTACCCAGACCGAGAGCATCCCCGCCACCGGCCAGCATCAGTGGAAAGTCCTCTCCACGACAGCGGCTACCTGCGGCCAGGACGGCACCGTCACCTACCAGTGCGAGGTCTGCGGCGATACGAAGACCGAAACGCTCAACGCCACCGGCCAGCACAGCTACGGCGCGGGCGTCGTGACCAAGGCCGCGACCTGCGCCGAGCCGGGCATCATGACCTATACCTGCGTCGTCTGCGGCGACAGCTACACCGAGAGCATCCCGGTGGATAAGAGCACCCACAAGTGGGATGCAGGCGTCGTCACGAAGGAGGCCACCTGCACTGCCGACGGCGTGCGCACCTTCACCTGTTCTGCCTGCGGCGATACCCGGACTGAGGCCATTAAGGCCCTCGGCCACGAGTACGGCGAGTGGGTCATCGACCGGGACGCTACCTGTGTCGAGGAAGGCTCCAAGCACCGTGACTGCATCCGTGGCGACGATACCCAGACTGAGGCCATCCCCGTCAGCAATACCCACACCTTCGGCGAGTGGGTCATCACCAAAGAGCCCACCTGCACCGAGAAGGGCGAGCGCCAGCGCAGCTGCACCATCAGCGGCTGTGTCGTCACTGAGACGGAGGAGCTGCCCGCCCTCGGCCGCCATCAGTGGGGTGGCTGGACGCCTGTCGAAGGCGGCAGCCGCGAGTACCGCATCTGCGCGGTCTGCAATGCGGTGGAGTACCGCGATGTCTCCCACAACAGCGACAGCAGTGGCAGCAGCGACAGCACCATCTCCACCGGCCTGCGTGTCCTCGACCCGGCTCAGGCCGACATCCTCCAGAACGTCCAGCTGGTCCAGCTGAGCCAGATCGGTAATGTTCTCCACATTGATGTCGCTCAGGAGACGGCATCCCTGCATGGCGTCCTTTCCGATTTGACCGACCTCCGCTCTGAGCGCATCGAGACGGTTGTCTTCTCCACCGAAAGCTGCACTTCTACCCTCTCCCTCTCCGATGTTGCAGCCCTCGGTGCGGGCAGCACACCTTTCACCCTCAGCCACAGCGGCTCCACCGCCACCTTCACCGTGGGCGGCGCAGACCACAGCGCACTGCTGAGGTAAGCAGATCACCATCCTCCATTCCTTCCACATAACGACCAAGGCCCCCGCAGTTCTGTTCCAAACTGCGAGGGCCTTGGCGTTTTATTATGATAAAATTTTACTTCAGCTCCCGCTGTACGGCAGCGAAGTCCTCGAGGGTCAGGGCCTCGGGGCGGATGCGGGCGTCGAAGCCCGCCGCCTCGATGGCCGCGATGACCTTATCTTTCGGCAGGCCGAGGCCGCTGGCGATGGCGTTGGCGGCGGTCTTACGGCGCTGGCCGAAAGCGGCACGGATGAGGGCGAAGTAGCCGTCCTCGTCCTCCACCTGTACGGCGGGAGTGGGGCGGATGTCCATCCGCACAACGGCGCTGGTGACCTTCGGGGCCGGATAGAAGCTGCCCGGCGCGGCGGTGAACATCAGCTTCGAGGTGGCGTAGTAGCTCACGGCGCAGCTGATGGCGCTGGACGCCCGGGTGCCGGGGGCAGCGGCCAGACGGTCGGCAGCCTCCTTCTGCACCATGACGGTGAGGTTCTGGATGGGCAGGCGGTCGCCCAGCAGCTTCATGACGATGGGGCTGGTGATGTAGTAGGGCAGGTTGGCGCAGACAGCCACCGGCATCCCGGGGAACTCTTCCTCGATAAGGGCGCGGAGGTCTACTTTCAGAACATCCTGCAATACCAGCTTGAAGTTATCCACGCCCGCCATGGTCTCGGCCAGCAGAGGCGGCAGGCGCTCGTCCACCTCGATGGACACCACCTTGGCAGCGCGCTGGGCCAGCTCTTTGGTCAGCACGCCGATGCCGGGGCCGATCTCCAGCACGCCCCAGCTCTTATCGACGCCGCTGGCGTCCACGATCTTGGGCGGCAGGCCGGGATTGATGATGAAGTTCTGTCCAAAGCCCTTGGAGAGCGCGAAATCGTATTTTTCGCACAGGGTGCGGATAACGGAGAGGTCGGTCAGCTCCGGCATAGTGGTTTTCCTTTCTGTTTCTTGCTAAAACAGCAAAACCTCTCCGTCACGCCTGCAGCGTGCCACCTCCCCTATCGAGGGGAGACCTTGGCATTCCGCAAAGCTTACTCTCTTCGCCAGAGGCTCCCCTCGGTAGGGGAGCTGTCTGCGAAGCAGACTGAGAGGTTGAGCTATTTACACGACTAAAGTTATTTTCAAGAAGTGTTTACTGCGCACTTGCAGCGTCCTGCTCCCCTTCCGCACCGGCCTCGCTGGAAGCGGTGCTCTCGGCTGCGGCCTCCGAAGAGGCTGCGGCGGAGTCGGCGGCGATGTCAGCGTCGTTCACGCCGCCCACGGTGGTGACACCGGTGAGCTGCTGTGCGCAGCTGACGGCGCGCTGTATCTGCGGGTCCGTGTCGAGGGTGTAGTCATAGTAGCTGACCTGCTCGTCGGCAGTCAGCGGGCGCTCCACGTCCACGGTCAGGCCGGTGCCGTCGAAGCAGGAGCCGTCGCCGCAGATGAGCTTTGCCACCGTGACCACGACAGCGCTGCCGTCCGAAAGGCGCTGGGGGCTGCTCTGGATGGTGCCTTTGCCCATCGTGGTGCTGCCCACGAGGCGGGTGCCGCACAGGGTGCGCAGGCTGGACGCAAAGAGTTCTGCCGCACTGGCGGTGTTCTCGTTCACGAGGCAGACGGTGGGCTGGCTGATGACCGAGTCGCCGGTGCTGCTGCCCAGCAGGGTGCGGTTGCCTGCCTTATCCTCAGCGTAGGCCAGCACGCCTTCCGGCGCGACGAGTTCGATGCAGCTGATGGCGTCATCAAGGATGCCGCCGCCGTTGTCGCGCAGGTCGAAGATGAAGCTCTGGGCGCCGCTGGCGGTCAGGCTGCGGAGCGCAAAGTCCAGCTCACTGGGGGTGGAGTTGTCGAACTGCCAGATTTTGATATAGCCCACATTGCCCTGCACCAGCGCGGAATCGACGCTGTTGGCCGTAAAGCCGGAGTGGGTCAGATCGGCGGTGTGCTGGGCGTTCTCGCTGTCCAGCCAGCCTACATTGACGCTCGTGCCGCTCTCGCCCCGGAGTTTGTTCTGGACAGCCTCCACGCTGCCCAGACTTTTGATGTCTGCGCCGTCGATGGTGGTGATGTAATCACCCCGCTGGAGGCCGGCCTCCTTGGCAGGAGACTCATCATACACTTTGATGACCTTGGCGTAGCCGGACTGGTCGATGGCCAGCTCCACGCCGATGCCCATCAGCTTGCCGCTCTGGGCGTTGAGCAGGTCGGTGTAGGCCGAGGCGGTGTAGTAGCGGGCGTACTTGTCGCCGGTACCCAGCAGATAACCGGCAGTCAGACGGTCGTACAGCACAGTCTCGTCGATGTCGTAGTAGTCGTTGGCGCGCACATAGCGGTCTACCTCGGCCACCTTGTTGTACATGCTCTCCTTTTCCTTCACGCTGGTGACGGTGTGGTCAAACAGCCGCATCGCCATCAGCATCGTGATGGAAAAAGTGACCGTCATTGCCAGAATGACGATGGTCACGGTCATCCCTACGGAAATTTTGCGGTTCATTCAGTGTCCTCCCCCAGTTCAGACCAAAAACATCAGGATGACACTGCCCAGTACCGACAGCAGGAACACTCCTGCCAGAATCAGACAGCCCACCCGAAGGATACGCTTGCGTTTTTGCTCGTTCATTTCGCCTTGTGGCCTCCTTTGACCCCTCGACTTCAATTACAGTTGTATTATCTTATCGGAATATAACCGCGGGGATTGACCGCATTGGCCTTGGAGCCGCCCTTCCACACCTCGAGATGGAGGTGGTTGCCGGTAGAGTTGCCGGTGGAGCCCACATAGCCAATGAGGTCGCCCTGGTTGACATACTTGCCCGCCGACGTTGCCACCGAGCGCATATGGCCGTAGAGGGTGGAGTAGGCGTTGCCGTCTGTCATTTTGCCGTGATAGATGATGACATAGTTGCCGTAGCCGCCGCTGGACCAGCCGGCCACCTGCACATAGCCGCTGGCGGCTGCGTAGATGGGCGTGCCTGCGGGGGCGGCAAAGTCGATGCCGGCGTGGAGTTTGTTGACGCCGGAGACCGGGTTCTTGCGCCAGCCGTACTCGCTGGAGATGCGGGTATAGCTCTTGAGCGGGCAGATAAAGCCGCTGAAGCTCAGCTGGGGCTTGCTGGCCGCTGCCGCTGCGATGAGCTTCTGGATCTCCTTCTTGACGGCCTCGTAGTTCATCTCGTCCGACTCGATGGCTGCCTGGGCGTTCTTCTGGGCCTGCTGGGCCTCAGCGGCGCTCAGACGGGCCTCCTTGACGCTGTTGTTGAGCTCGTTCTGCTTAGACTGCATCTGCTTGTTCTGGGCGTCCAGCTCAGCCTTTTTGTTCTGCAGCTGGGTGCGCTCCTCCACAAGCTGGGTGCGGTCGGCCACGAGGGCTTCCTTCGCAGCCTTCATGTTGTCGAGTATCTCGGTATCCTTTACCGAAATGTCCTGCATGACCTCATTGAAGGTCAGAAGCTCGTACAGATCGCTCACAGCCCGGAGCATGGCGACGCTGCCGCCGTCCCGCAGCTCCTGCATCGCGGCCATATGGCTCTTGAAATCGTCCCACTGGTCGGCGATCTCCTGCTCTTTCCGGGCGATCTCATTCTGCTTGGCGGTGATCTCCTGCTCTTTAACGCCGATGCTGTTCTGCACCTCGGAGATCTGGCTCTTGAGGACGCTGATCTGGCTTTGGAGCACCGAAACTTTTTCCTTCAGCTCAGACTCGAGGGCCTTGGCAGCAGCTTCCTTCTTTTTGGCGTCGTTCAGCTCCGTCTTATGCTGCTTGATGGACGCAGAGATCTTGTCCAGCTTGTTCTGCAGCGAGCTCATGCTGGTGGCCGCACTGGCCGGATAGACCGTCACGCTCAGCACGAGGCAGGCGGCGGCCAGAAAGGCGCAAGCGGCGCGCATCATGGCCGAATGGCCCGACGGCTTTGCGTGGCGGGGTGGATGATGCAGAACAAAGCCTGCGGAATGCTTGTCGTGGTACACAGTAGGCCCTCCTTACACGTTCAGGTGCTTGCGGATGGAGAACATACTGCCCAGACCGCCCACCAGAGCGCCGCCCGCGAGGCTGTAGGTCAGGATGGTGGGCCAGACATTTTCCAGCGGCACCAGAGCCGTACCCATAAGCATCTGCCACAGGCCGCCCAGCGTGGGCGACAGCTGAACAATGTAGGCATAGCCGCCGATGGTGGCAGCTGCCGTCAGGATGCCGGAGAGCAGGCCCATAGTCAGGCCCTCGATGACGAAAGGCAGGGTGACGAGGGCGTTGGTAGCGCCGACATACTTCATGATCTCGATTTCACGGCGGCGGGCAAAGACGCTCAGCCGGATGGTGGTACCCACCGTGATGATGCTGACAGCCATCAGCACCAGCACCAGACCGCGCCCGACCTTGGTGACAGCCTGCTGGACCTCCACAAAGGTCTTGGTCATCTCGATGGGAGCCGTGACGCTGTAGACGCCGCTGATGTTCTCGAACTGCTTGCTGATGGTCTCCATCTGGCTCAGATCAGACAGGGAGACGCGGTAATTGGCCTTGAAAGGGTTGTCGTTCTCGAACTCGTTCAGCAGGGCGGCATAGTCGGACATATACCCCTTGTACTGGTTGAGGACGTCTTCTTTGGACATATACTGCACCCGGCTCACACCTGCGGTGTCGCTGAGGGCATTGCCCACAGACTGGATGGTGGCGTCATCAGCCTCGGGGTCCACGTAGACCACCATCTCGTTCTGGCTGCCCAGATAACTCACCATGCTGTCCACATTGACTTCAATGAGGCTGGCGAAGATGTTCAGGGTCATGCAGACGCTGAGGGAGGCGATGCAGGCGATGGTCATGGCCCAGTGCTTGCCGAGGTTGCGCACGCCGCGCCGGGTGAGGAACCCAAACGTAGAGATTTTCATACGTGCACCTCCTCGCCGAAACTGGCCGGAACATCGGAGATGATGCGGCCATGCTTCAGGGTGATGGTGCGGCGGTTGAAGCGGCGCACCAGTTCATGCTCGTGGGTGACGACAAGCACCGTGATGCCCATCTCGCTGACGCGTTCCAGCAGTTCCATCATCTCAAGGCTCATCTCGGGGTCGATGTTGCCGGTGGGCTCGTCCGCAATGACGAGGCGGGGGCTGTGGGCCAGAGCGCGGGCCACGGCCACGCGCTGCTGCTCACCGCCGGAGAGGAACTCGGGGTAGACCTTTGCCTTATCTTCCAGATGCACCAGCTCCAGCATGTAGTTGACGCGCTCTTTGATGTCTTTTTTGCCGATGTTGGTAACATGCATGGCAAACGCCACATTCTCGTAGACCGTCATGGTGGGGATGAGGCGGAAATCCTGGAAGATGATGCCCATCTGGCGGCGAAGGAAAGGCACTTTGCCCCGGCGCAGCCGGGCGACGTCCTTGCCGTCCACCATGACGCGGCCCTCGGTGGGCAGCTCTTCGCGGAGGATGAGCTTGAGCAGAGTGGACTTGCCGGCGCCGGAGTGGCCCACCAGAAAGACGAACTCACCGTCGTCTACGTGGAAGTCGATGTCCTCCAGAGCGGGAGTATCACTCCGTTTGTATATCTTGGTGACATGTTCAAAATCTATCATGAGTATCTTGCTCCTGAAAAGTTTATTTGGCACAGAAGTTCCAGACCAAACCTCTCCGTCACGGCTGACGCCGTGACGGAGAGGTTATTATTCCTACGAGCCATTACAAAAGAAACCGGCCAGCATCGGGGTCGAGCGGCCGGTTTCGGCGTCCGCAGCCGGAGCGGCTGAGACGAAATATCAATATTTGGCCGGGTTGTTGGACAGGTACTTCTTGACCATGAGCGCTACCTTGAACACGATAGCGTCGTCAAACTCACGCAGATCCAGACCGGTCAGCTTTTTGATCTTTTCCAGACGATACACCAGCGTGTTGCGGTGGACGAACAGGCCGCGGCTGGTCTCGGAGACGTTCAGGTTGTTCTCGAAGAAGCGCTGGATGGTGAACAGGGTCTCCTGGTCCAGGCTCTCGATGCTGCCCTGCTTGAACACTTCGCGCAGGAACATCTCGCAGACCGTGGTGGGCAGCTGGTAGATAAGACGTGCGATGCCCAGATTGTCGTAGCGGATGATCTGCTTTTCGGTGTCGAACACCTTGCTGACCTCCATGGCGATCTGTGCTTCCTTAAAGGAAGTAGCCAGGTCCTTCACGTTGGCGATGGGGGTGCCGATGCCCACGACAGCCTTGATGTAATGCTCGCCGGACAGGGTGTCCACGATGCTGGCGGCCAGCTTCTCCATATCGGTGCGGTCGATGCCCTTGCGGATCTCCTTGACCAGGACGGTGTCCGTCTCGCTGATGTTGAAGACGAAGTCCTTCTGCTTGTCGGGGAACAGGCTGCTCACCACGTCGTAAGCGGAAATGTCGCCGCCGCTGGTGACGCGGACGATGAACACCACGCGGGAGACGTCGGTGGCAAAGTGGAGCTCACGGGCCTTGGCGTAGATGTCGCCGGGCAGGATGTTGTCCAGCACCACGTTCTTGATAAAGTTGGCTTTGTCGAACTTCTCGTCGTGATACTGCTTGATGCTCTGCAGGCTGATGGACAGCACAGCGGCAAACTGGCCCGCAGTCTCGTCCGCACCTTCCACAAAAACGGCATAATCGTTATGCTTTGCGCTGGAGAACTGCTGGTAGGTGTAGCCATCCCGCACGAAGCGGTCACCGGCCGTCAGACGCTCTGCCATAAAGCCCTCGCGCACCTCGCCGATCAGATTCAGCTCCGAGCAGGAGATGACAGCGCCGGTCTCATCCACCACGCCGACCACGCGGTCGATCGCGTCCTTCATCTGGTAGATCACGCTCTGAAATACTCTATTGGCCATAAATGGATACCCCTTTTCCTCTCTTGTGCAAACCGCAGGTGGGCGGGATTGTGATTTTTAACAATTTCGCCGCATTACATTTTATATTTTACACAAAAGAATTTACTTTTGCAACATATTTCACCAAAAAAAATTCTTCTTTCTTGTTGAAATTATCTTTCGGGGTCATTTTCGGGCCAAAAAGGGCCTTTCTGCGTGGTTCTGAGGGCTATTTTACCGGTAAAATGTGATACTTTTTTGAAAACCGGGTGAAAAGCAGTCCTTTACCCCGTGGTAATTTTCGCCACCTCGTCGGCTGTCAGCTCCCGCCACTGGCCCGGGGCAAGGCTCTCGTCCAGCGCAAGCCCGCCGATGGCGTCCCGGTGCAGGGCGTTGACGCCCGCACCGTAGACGCCGAACATCCGCTTGATCTGATGATACACGCCCTGCCTGAGCAGGACGCGGACCGTCAGCCCGTCGGGGGTGAGGGCGGACGCTTCCGCCGGCGAAAGGGCCGTGCCGTCGGCAAGGGTAACGCCTGCGGCAAAGCCGGCCTTCATCTCTTCCGTCAGCGGGGTGTCGATGACGACGGTGTAGGTCTTGGAGACATGGCGCCTGGGCGCAAGGATGTCGTGGGCAAAGCCGCCGTCGTCCGTCAGCAGGACGAAACCGGTGCTGGTCTTGTCCAGCCGCCCGGCCGGGAACAGCTCCCGCCGGGGATAGGCATCCCCCACCAGATCCACGACCGTCGTGTCCCGCTTGTCGGTGGAGGCGCTGACGACGCCCTCGGGCTTGTTGAGCATAAGGTAGACGAACTGCCGGTAGGCCAGCGCCTTGCCGTCCACCGCCACGGCGTCAGCCTCTTTCAGCTGGGTATCCCCTTTCTTGCAGACCGCGCCGTTGACCGTGACGCGGCCTTTCGCCAGCAGTGCCTTCGCCTCGCTCCGGGTGCATTGGGCCGTCTCGGCTAAATATTTATCGAGTCTCATAAAAACTCCTTCTGTGTGCAGAAAAGAGGCCGTTGCCTGCGGCAACAGCCTCTTTTCCTGTAAAATCACGTTTAGACGCTCAGGTTTGCGTGCTGTTCCACAGCATCCGGGTTGGCGTCAAAGATGGGCTTGAGGATGTGAGCGATGAACTCCTCCACCTGCTGGGGAGCGCGTCCCACAAAGTTCTCCGGCACAAGGCCCGCCGCGATCTCTTCCTTGGTCAGACCAAAGGCCGGGTCGGCGGCGATGCGGTCCACCATATCGTTGGGCAGACCCTCTTCCTTGACCTGCTTGCCGGCGGCGATGGCGTGCTGGCGCAGACGCTCGTGGAGCTCCTGACGGTTGCCGCCCTTCTCCACGGCCTGCATCATGATGTTCTCGCTGGCCATGAAGGGCAGCTCGGCCATCAGGCGGCTGCGCACGACCTTCGGGTAGACCACGAGGCCGTCGGTGACGTTGAGCATGATGTTCAGGATGGCGTCGGTGGCAAGGAAGCCCTCAGCCATGGCAACGCGCTTGTTGGCGCTGTCGTCCAGTGTGCGCTCGAACCACTGCGTACCGGTAGTGAAGCTGGGGTTGAGCACATCCACCATCAGGTAGCGGCTCAAAGCGCAGATGCGCTCGCAGCGCATAGGATTGCGCTTGTAAGGCATGGCGGAGGAACCGATCTGGTTCTTCTCAAACGGCTCTTCCATCTCCTTGAAGTTGGCCAGCAGGCGCAGGTCGGTGGCGAACTTCATGCAGCTCTGGCCGATGCCGGCCAGTGCGTTGAGGATGAAGGCGTCCACCTTGCGGCTGTAGGTCTGGCCGGACACCGGGATGACGGCCTCGCTGTCGAAGCCCATCTCCTCGGCGATGGAAGCATCCACGGCGCGGATCTTGTCGGCGTCGCCCTTGAACAGCTCCATAAAGGAAGCCTGGGTGCCGGTGGTACCCTTGACGCCGCGCAGCTGCAGGGTAGCCAGACGGTGGTCGATCTCGTTGAGGTCCATCACCAGCTCGTTGGCCCACAGGGTAGCGCGCTTGCCCACGGTGGTTGGCTGGGCGGGCTGGCAGTGGGTGTAGGCCATGCAGGGCATATCCTTGTATTCCTCGGCAAACTTTGCCAGCTTTGCCAGCACGCCGATGAGCTTCTTGCGCACCAGCTCGAGGCCCTGACGCATCACGATGATGTCGGTGTTGTCGCCGACATAGCAGCTGGTGGCACCCAGATGGATGATGCCTGCCGCCTTGGGACACTGCTGGCCGTAGGCGTAGACATGGCTCATGACGTCGTGGCGCACCAGCTTTTCCCGCTCGATGGCGACTTCATAGTTGATGTCGTCCACATGAGCTTCCAGCTCGGCCACCATCTCGGGGGTGATATTGGTCAGGCCCTGCTTCATCTCGGCCCGGGCCAGCGCCACCCACAGGCGGCGCCAGGTGCGGAACTTGTTGTCGTCCGAGAAGATGTACTGCATCTCATCGGAGGCATAACGGGTGGAAAAGGGGCTGATATAACGGTCATGCTGAGACATGAAGATGTCCTCCTTGGGTAAGTTTTACGAAACCTCAACCTCTCAGTCTCGCTCCGCTCGACAGCTCCCCTACCGAGGGGAGCCTCTGGCGAAGAGATAAAGCTTTACGAAATGCCAAAGCCTCCCCTCGTTAGGAGCAACAACGACGACCGCCGCCAGTGGCGGAAACAGGGAGTCGCTGTTGGGGCCGCGGCCAGCAAGACGCAAGCAAAGCGCTGCGGATGCTGGGTGCCGCAACCCGGGCAGTGGCATTGCGAAGCAATGACGGAGAGGTTTTCTCCTATTTTACCATCAAATCTTGAAATAGTCCACGCCGCCCTCGAAAATAGGCTGATACTTGTCGCCGGTGACGTTTTTGTACAGGTACTCGCCGCTGCGCTCCGAATGGCCCATCTTGCCGAAGACACGGCCATCCGGGCTGGTGATGCCCTCGATGGCGAGGACGGAGCCGTTGGGGTTGTACTTCATGTCCATGCTGGGGTTGCCGTCCTGATCGACGTACTGGGTCGCGATCTGGCCGTTGGCGATGAGGGTGTCCAGCATGCTCTGAGGTGCCACGAAGCGGCCCTCACCGTGGCTGATGGCCACGGTGTGCTGGTCGCCCACGCTGCACTTGGACAGCCAGGGGCTGCCGGTGGAAGCGATACGGGTGCGCACCAGCATACTCTGGTGGCGGCCGATGGTGTTGAAGGTCAGGGTCGGGTCGTAGGCCGTGATGGGGCGGATGTCGCCGTAAGCGGCCAGACCCAGCTTGATGAGGGCCTGGAAGCCGTTGCAGATGCCCAGCATCAGACCATCACGGTGCTGCAGCAGGTCGCGGACTGCCTCAGTGACCGCAGGATTGCGGAAGAAGGAGGCGATGAACTTTGCGCTGCCGTCCGGCTCGTCGCCACCGGAGAAGCCGCCGGGCAGCATGACGATCTGGCTCTCGTTGATGGCCTTGACCA
>OGJU01000984.1_pt1 | contig 22474 bp, 16 predicted proteins | sample 1572251 | NCBI WGS metagenome assembly OGJU01 (sample SAMEA2582144, study PRJEB24529) | metagenome | biome: Human gut stool | place: China | collected 2011
CATATTGATTATAGGTATATTATATAAAAATATGATAGTATGATAGTTCTTTTATCCCTGTGATAGTTTTGAGAAACGCCTTTCATCTCTTTAATAGGAAACCGTCACATCAAACCCTTCTTTCCGTGCCCGGTCGGCTATGGCGTCCAATGCTTCTTTGGGAACTTTTTTAAGTCCTTTCAAAGGAGTTTCACGGTCGATGGTATAGATCATTACCTGTTTCGGTTTGATTTGCTTCAAGGCTTCAAACCAGCCGGTTATTTCTACTTCGGTTGTATTATCCACTGATTCGCCGTTCACTTCGCCTTTCAGGAACATAGTCTGGATAATCAGATTTCCTTCGAAACGGCATAACTGTCCGAGCAATTTATCGAATGTAAAAGCAGGAGAATTGGGAGCATTCAACTGTTGTATCCGGCTGTCGAGCACAGAATCGAGTTTCAGGATATTATCTTCAATTTTATTCAATGCCCGGAATACTCCTTCCTTATGCAACATGGTTGAATTGGATAGGACAGCAATCTTGGCATTCGGAAAGAAACGGTCGCGGGTGGCAATCGTATCTTCTATAACACCTTCGAACTCCGGATGCATGGTAGGTTCTCCGTTACCGGCAAAAGTAATCACATCGGGAGCAATTCCTTCGGCCTGCATAGCCGATAACTTTTCCGTCAATGCTTCCTTCACTTCTGCACGGGTCGGTAATTTGGTATGTGTACGCCGTTCCCCATTCAGTCCGCATTCACAATAAATGCAATCGAAAGAACAAAGTTTGCCGTCCACAGGAAGCAGGTTCATACCCAGAGAAACACCCAACCGCCGGCTATGTACCGGACCGAACACTATTTTATCAAAAAGAATCGTTGACATATCTAATACGTTTTTATCTATCAAGTTCTCTATATAACAAAGAACAGGACAATATTTCCTGAATTACGGATACAAAGCTACAAAAGACCTTATAATTACCAAGGAAGAAAAGCTAAAAAGAGGATCATCCCCCTTGCTTTATTGAAACATAATTTATTATTAATTAAATAGGCAATAAGCTATGTTTCACTACTTTTGCGACTGATCGATGATCATATATAGGCGATATTTATCATAGAAAGCGTCCGGCTTTATCCTTTTCAGTTTATATTTCATAGTTTATAGAATTTCGACACACTAGTATTTCACATTACCTGTTACGGGTAAGTAGTGATATACCAGGGTGCCTTATTGTGTGCTGTAAACTGTGATGACTGACTGTTGATACGATAAAAACCGGTAAATTCCTGCGTTTTCTTTTATAACAATTGTCACTTCAGGGAATCAGTGACATAATTTTTTATATTGTGCTGTTTAATTCCATAGAATTCATTTGCTTCCTGCCGATCGTTTTCATTGTATATTGGTTAGCAGACAAGCATTTGAAATGGCAGAACTTCCTTGTCGTAACAGCAAGCTATATCTTTTATGGCTGGTGGGATATACGTTTTCTTTCTCTGATCATACTGACCAGTTCCTTTTGTTTTGTCAGCGGACTTCTCATCGAACGGGCCGAAGGTAACCGGAAGAAACAGAAGATAATCAACACGATCAATATTTTACTCAACATAGGTATCCTGGGAACGTTCAAATATTTTGATTTCTTCAGTACCAATATTGAAACTGCATTACATTCATTAGGGTTTGAACCGGATTGGATAACACTGGATATACTTCTTCCCGTAGGTATTAGTTTTTATACTTTACAGGCTTTAAGCTATAGCATCGACGTATATCAGAAGAAAATATCCGCCTGTCATGATCCGATTGCATTCTTCGCTTTTGTCAGTTTCTTTCCGCAGCTGGTGGCAGGTCCCATAGAAAGAGCTACCAATCTGTTACCCCAATTTTATAAACGACGTACATTCGACTACAGTAAGGCAATAGACGGCTGCCGGCAGATGTTATGGGGATTTTTTAAGAAAATGATCATTGCCGATAATTGTGCGATGGCAGTCAATGAAATATGGGGCAGTTATCAGTATCAGAGTGGTTTTACTCTTTTACTCGGCGGTCTTTTATTCACTTTTCAGATATACGGAGATTTTTCCGGTTATTCGGATATTGCTATCGGATGTGCCCGGTTATTCGGAATAGATTTAATGAAAAACTTCAATTATCCCTATTTTTCAAGAGATATATCCGAATTTTGGAGACGCTGGCATATTTCATTAAGCACCTGGTTTCGCGATTATATTTATATTCCATTGGGAGGAAGCCGTTGCAAGAAAACAAAAGTAATCAGAAATACTTTCATCATATTCATTATCAGCGGACTCTGGCATGGGGCAAACTGGACGTTCATTCTATGGGGTATTTATCATGCCTTGTTGTTTATGCCTCTCTTGCTGCTCAATAAAAACAGGAGATATACGAAAAATGTAATCGCCGTAGGTAAACTTTTACCCTCTTTCAAAGAAGCTGTACAGATGTTTTCCACCTTCTTCCTTGTCCTTATCGGATGGATTATTTTCCGGTCCAACGACATCGGCGAAGCATCCGACTATTTAGCACGCCTTTTTTCCCCGTCTTTATTCGAGGTGTCCTTTCCGCACGGCAAAAGAGCGTTGATATATTGCTTAGTGCTACTAATCATTGAATGGATGCAACGGGAAAAAGAACATGCATTACAGATAAACAAAGAGGGCAAATCACCTGTGGTCCGTTGGGGAATCTATTATATCCTGATTTTTATAATCGTCTTTCTGCAAGGTACACCGGCCGATTTCATTTATTTTCAATTCTAAACGATATGAAGAAATTTATAAAACGATTAATTATCTTTCTGATACCTATCCTGATACTGTTCATCCTGTTGGAGTATGCTATCCGGCAAATACCGAACACTTACAAATATAAAAACGAATGGATGTCACAGCATGCAGATAGCCTGAATACACTCATATTGGGTAATTCACATTGTATGTCGGGAGTCAATCCTTTATACCTGACCAACAGCGCTTTCAATTTCGCAAATTCTTCACAGGATTTGGAACGTGACTATTTTGTATTGACCAAATATGAGAATATGTACAATAATTTAAAATGCGTTATCCTTTCTTTTTCGTATTGTACACTTCAGGACAAGATGGATAATACGGACAAATCCCGGTTAAAATATTATGGTATTTATATGGGATATGAAAAATATAAATACAGTGTGGAAATAACGAGCAGCATTACTTATGAGAAAATAAAAGACTATCTGAAAGAGGGTACTTCACAATATTCTCCTTTAGGATTCAGAGTAAACAAATTTTCAAAAGATAATTTGGAAGTAAGTGGTATAAAAGCAGCCAAACGACATACATTAAATAACCGGAAAGATTTGGATGATAATCTGAAATATCTTTACAAAATCATTCAGTTCTGTGAAGATAAACAGATTCAATTAATTCTTGTCACTACACCAACCTGGCATAGTTATTATGAGCATCTGGATAAGCATCAACTCGACCAATTATTATCCACCGCAAAAGAGCTGGATAATAATCACGAAAATGTATTTTATTTCAACTTTCTAAAAGATGACCGATTCAATGATAACGATTTCAAAGACGGCGATCATTTATCAGAAGATGGTGCAGAAAAATTCACTAAAATACTGAAGGATTCCATCAGACATAAATTAGATATTGAATTGTAAAATATATATTCTAAAACTTATACCGTAAAAGCATATACATATCCGTTTTATTACGTCCTTTTATCTCTTCCTGATCCGTACCGATTAAGTCGCGGTCTGCATAATAACTATGTCCTAGTTTAGCAGAAAGAGAAAGTTTCTTTAGTATATCCCATCGGAAAGAAAATGACAACCTGATTCCTTTCCCATAAAACGAAGGCATACTGAAAGCATACAATATATTTTTCTCATACGAATTGATACGGCTGTAATAATCGTCCGTATGAAAATAAGCCAGGTAAATATCTGATTGGAATGGGAGAGAAGACGGTTTCCAGCCTACACCTTGCGAAATCATCCATCCGAGACTTCTTTTTCCTTTTCCTTCATCATAATAAACACCGTCGGCCGATGTTTTCAACACCCATGTCGATTGTATTCCGTAAAGCAATTGCAGTCTGATACGCTGCTGGGAATAAGGCAGAATACTCAATGTCGATTCATTTTCCAATGTCCGGTTCTTTTCTTTCTTTCTGTATTTATAACGTAAATAAGTCGTAAAGTTCTTTCCCGAATTATAATCCAGCTGAACCATATATTCCTGGCCCGAAGAAGGAGCATCCACACCGTATTTCAACCAGGGGAAACGGAACAAATCCGCATACGCCGACAATTTGAAACGGGCAAACGGCGTCCACTGCATCCCGGTATAAAACCCCTGTTCATTCTGTACGGATGAATGCTTTCGGACAGCATTCCCGAAAAAAGCCTGATACTTTTTATCATAATAACGATGAAGCAACAATAAAGAAAAATAGGAGACAGGCGTTAACCGGATGGCATTCAATGTGGCAACTGCCTTGTTTGAGGACATGGCTGTTTCTCCGTAAAACTTTATTCTCTTTGTTTTAAACATGTAATCAACGCTTATGTCGATATTATCGTTTCCACGGAAATAGAAAAGATTATAGGGTTTCGGGTCCGGTTGTACCTGATATTTTCCGAAAGAGTAGGAGAGAGCTGTGAACCCGACGGAAAGATTTGAAGTCGTATAGTGTACATTTCCACCGTATGTCTGCATAGGAACCGTATGTTTCTTTTCCCAATCCCGTTCCAGCCGGTGCAAACCATCTGTTTTAAATGTACTGACTTCATAGTTATCAACACCGGCATCTAACTTTCTATACGAGTATAACAAACTGATATATATCTGTTTTAATACTAAAGTAGAAGCTACTCCGCGAAAGTAATCATTTTCATTTGTTGAAAAGTGACGACGGAAACCATTGCTGCGTCTTTCCGCCTGTGCCACTATCGAACTGCGGCCGGGAGTAAAATCATTACTGATAACCAGACCTTGCCCGAAAGAAACCTTATAATCACCGATGGCCAAAGTTTTCAACCATTTATTCATGTCTTTAAAAAACAGGTGTACCGAATAAAAATCATAGCCTTTATGATGGTTATTCCAAAACGGTTCACCGGCATCTTTTTCAGCTACCATTCCCCATTGAAGCCTGTCATCAAAAGTATACGAATAACGCAGGGAATGATAGAAAGGTTCCCCCAGATATTTCCGGTTCGGATATTGCTGCAAGATACTATCCGGATATGAACAATATCCCTTTTTCTGTTGAAAACACTTATCATATCTGATTTGCAACTCATTAGAACCATACTTCAACATGTTCTTAACAGAAAATGGCCGCTTATTAACCGATATGTCTCCGATATAAACAAACGGAAGCAATAAAGAAATCGTTGAAAAATCCATTCCTTCCACATTCTTCAGTTCATAAAGAGTGACCAGTTTTCCATATTTCACACGATAAGCCAACAGGCTGTTTATTTGTTGGTCGGACAGGAAAGGCAGGCGTTTCAGTTCAGTTTCGGTCACACTGTTCAGTTCAAAAGGGTGTTCCGACAGATAGGAAAGGTCCGAATACAGGTTTTCAATCTGTGCTTCATCTTCCGTTTCAGAAGCCATTTCTTCTATATATTCCATCCACTTATCAACAGAATATATAGTCTGACTATTAAGGTTATAACTATTTATAAACAGGTATACCAACAGAGTTGTCAACAATCTTTTCATAGTGATCATTCCGTTAAAAACAATACTTCAAACCAATACCGGTACTTATTCCCAACACCGGGTGATAAAGAGCGGCCACATCTACAATAAAACCTGATAACCGGTATCCTATTCCCAGGGTAGGCAGAAGAGGGGTTGTCTTAATGCCGGTGCGTACATAAAAATGAGTAAGCAACTGATATTCCATGCCGATACAACCTGTTAATACAGTCTGTTTATTCGTCTCCGCATTTCCGGCTATTAACAGGTTGTTAATTACTTCCCATTGAAAACCTATTTGTAATGAATAGGATATAAAAGACTCTATATCAATCTCTTTTTCCTGAATGCTGACAGATGGAAAATCCTGTATCAACATACCAATCAACAGCTTTTCAACGGGAATAAACAAGATACCGACATCGGCGGACAAGTATTGCGGCTTTTCTTCAACCAACTCGGTCTGAAGAAATATATATTGAATACTGATACCGGCCGTCCATTTTTCAGTCAACGATTTTCCCAGGAAAACACGAAACATACTTTCCCGGTACCGGTCATAACCGAAAGAAGAGATATTAACACCCGCAGAAAGTAAGTTGTTCGGATAACTGAACGACATTCCCACCGTCCCCAGTTCTTTCAGTCCGTAATAATTAAAGTAATTGATATCAAAAGACTTATAACTGTCCAAAGCAACTACCGCAGGATTAAAAAGTGCAGATTGCACAACACCACATTCGCCCATTCCCATACAACGGACACCGGGTAAACGAAGGTTATTAACAGCATACAAACAGGGAGAAATCCCCAACAGGAGACATAAAAACAATTGTTTCATAGATAAGATATTTTTGGTTGTTAATAAATAAACGCTCTTTTAATGCAAAATACTATTCAATGTTCATAGTCATACCGTTTTGTCATTATCAGAATCGGAGCAAATATAATGATTCTTATTGACTTGACAACTTATTAACAACTAAATTATCATTTCCATATAATTAGTCAAATTCTGTAAAACCGGTACAGGCTATTGGTAAATCACCTACTTTTGTAAACGATGATAAAGAAGAGATGGTATAAAATCCTGATTTTATTTCTATTCTGTGCAGTCGGAAGCCAGGCGCAGAAGCTGAAAATAAATACACTTCCCGAAGGTGTACAAAGAGCGTATGTCGACGGGAAAGATACCATTGCCGTTGTTAACTTGCAGGAAGTCTTTGTCTTTCCGCAAGTTCGTTTTAAAAACAAACGGGAAGAACAAAAGTATAACAAACTGGTCCGCGATGTCAAACGTACGTTACCTTATGCCAAGATGGTCTACGAAACATTAATAGAAACGTACGAATATATGGAAACCCTTCCCGATGACAAAGCTCGCCAGGCTCATCTGAAACGGATGGAAAAAGACTTGTTCAAAGAATATAAACCGGAGTTGAAAAAACTGACTTTCTCGCAAGGCAAATTACTTATCAAACTGATAGACAGGGAATGTAACCAATCCAGTTATAACCTGTTGAAAGCCTATTTGGGTAGTTTCAGGGCCGGCTTCTGGAACCTGTTTGCCGGTATGTTCGGAGCCAGCCTGAAATCCGAATACGACCCGAAAGGAAAAGATGCCATGACGGAACGGGTCGTTATCCTGGTGGAAAGAGGATTACTCTGACAACTGTTTAAAGAAATCCCAGATAACAATCCCGGTTGTTACCGACACATTCAATGAATGTTTTGTCCCGTACTGAGGTATTTCAATACACATATCACAGTTATCAACAACGGATTGTTGAACACCTTTTACTTCATTTCCCATGACAATAGCGTATTTTTTATTCCTGTCTAACAACAACTTATCTAACATTACGCTTCCCTCTGCCTGTTCAATGGCACATACGACATACCCTTGTTGTTTCAGGTTATCAACAGCCTCGTGTGTATCTTTAAAATATTTCCAGTCGACTGTTTCTTCCGCCCCTAAAGCCGTCTTGTGAATCTCTGCATGAGGAGGACAGGCTGTAATGCCACATAAATAAATAGCCTCTACCCGGAACGCATCGGAAGTACGAAAAACGGAACCGACATTGTTCAGGCTCCTAATATGGTCAAGTACAACAATTAAAGGTATCTTTTTACTTTCCTTGAAAGCCTCCGGCGTGAGGCGGTTCATTTCTGTTATCTTCAGTTTACGCATAGCTATTTTCTTTGGTTGCAAAAGTAGCGAATTAATGTGGATATGCCGTTGAAAAGGTATTGATAAGTAGTGAACACAAAATGAAAAAAAGTTCTTGCATTATTCAGAATCTCCGTTATACACCCCCTTGTTTTAATTATGCAACAATTATAACCCATTATTTATTACGAGCTATTAACAAGAGTTATACACGTTTCAACAACTATCCGGAGATATAAACTTTTACACACAACCAGTTATCAACATAAAACTAATAAAGTACGTAATATAAAGATATACAGCAATTAAAATATCATTATTCATGTTAGTATCCTCTTGATAACCGGTTCATATACTTTAATAACTCTCCAAACAAATATTGTAAGATAAATGTATTAACTGTTTCAACAGGATATCATATTCATCATATTTAAATTTAAAATTAAAGATTAATAAGAATATAATATATGATTGTGGATAACTAATGGTTGATGAAACCTTATGTCATTAACTCCTGTCATCGGATTAAGAATAGTGACAGCGAATGTCCCGAAGGGACTAACTGTGAATACCCCCGGATCCGGTCAATAACATTGAATTAAAACCTTCGTATTATTATCCGGATAGCTATGACTAAGGTCAAAGGTAATAGACTTTAAGCGTAAAAGCAATAGGCTTTAATGATAAAAGCTATTAGCTTTGAATATTGTCGTCCCGGTGAGGCGGCATCAACACCGGGATGGCATTTCAACATCATCAGGATGATAATAAGCTACTTCTATTGAATGTATTCAAATGTTAACGGTGACAAACTCAAGGGCAAATGTAGTATGTTTTTACCCCTGGTTGTAATCGTTTTTAAGGGTAATCGTTTGATAATGAGGTGTGACAAACTCTCTGCTCGCCCCTATAGAATAAGGTAAATAATTTATACCTTTTTTGTCATCGGATAGCTAAGTTTTGCTTTTGTTTTTCGGCGGGAATGAATAAAGTTTTTACCTTTGCAGATTATCAACAAGAAGTTAATAACTATACTAATAGTAAGAATATCAATAATAAAGACTGGTGATAACCTTGTTGATAGGCTATTGAAATCAGGAATAATATAATAGATATACTATGTTGACAAATCAATCGATCGGATATATGGACGCACCGGTACCCAAAGATATAAATCTGAAGGAGGCCATCGATAAGTTGCGTAAAGAGAAAAATGCGGTTATCCTCGCTCATTATTATCAGACAGGAGATATACAGGATATAGCAGATTATGTAGGAGACAGCCTGGCACTGGCTCAGTGGGCGGCTAAAACAACGGCGGATATCATTGTTCTTTGCGGTGTTCATTTCATGGGTGAAACGGCGAAGATTCTTTGTCCGGATAAGAAGGTACTGGTTCCCGACCTGAATGCAGGCTGTTCGCTGGCAGACAGTTGTCCGGCTCCGGAGTTTGCTGAATTTGTAAAACAGCATCCGGATCATGTGGTTATTTCTTATGTGAATACAACTGCTGCTGTGAAAGCGGTGACAGATGTGGTGGTAACTTCCACGAATGCCCGTCAGATTGTTGAAAGTTTCCCGGAAGGAACGAAGATGATTTTCGGCCCGGACCGTAACCTAGGTAATTATATCAACAGTAGTCCCGGACGTAATATGTTGCTGTGGGATGGTGCCTGCCATGTGCATGAACAATTTTCACTGGAAAAGATATTGGAATTGAAGAAACAGTATCCGGATGCAGAAGTAATCACCCACCCGGAATGCAAACAGCCCGTTATACAGGTTTCCGACTTCGTAGGTTCGACTGCGGCACTTTTGAAGCCCACTATCAAGTCGGAAAAGAAACAGTTCATTGTAGCGACGGAAAGCGGCGTCATTCACGAAATGCGGAAAAAGAGTCCGGAAAAGGAGTTTATCCCGGCTCCGCCAAACGATAGTACCTGTGCTTGTAACGAATGTAATTTCATGCGTTTGAATACGATGGAGAAGCTCTATAACTGCCTGAAGTATGAGATGCCGGAAATATTCGTAGACGGAGAGGTGCAGAAAAAAGCTATTAAACCGATTCGGAAGATGTTGGAGATATCTGAGAAGTTAGGTTTATAATAAAAAATCAGCCCTGTTATTCATCATGATAACAGGGCTGATTTTTTATTTTACTACCATTATTTTAGTAACGACACTTTCTTTAGCTTCCGGTGTTGCTGATAATACCAGGTAAATTCCGGTAGCAACACGGCCACCACCTTTTCTTCTGCAATCCCATGTAAATGTTCCGCCGGCCGATTTACCCTGATAAATGATATTGCCTTTCAGGTCGGTTATTTTTACGTTTGAATCATTCATCAGTCCGACGATGGTTACACGGTCATTCTGTTCCGGCCGAACGGGATTCGGATAAGCATATATATCCGAATAATCTTCACTGCCTTCCGTGGCATCTCCCATATAAGATACCAGTCCTTTTTCGGTACCGATGAAGACTTCTCCTGTCTGCTGGTTGATAGCTAGAGTATTGACCTGGTTGGATGGGAGTGGAGAATTGGCTGTTGTAAAGTTGGAAATGGTTTCCATCCCGTCTTCACTGACTAAAAATACACCGGAACTTTGTGTTCCTATCCATTTACGGTTTCCTCCGTCAACGGCGATGGCATTGATTTTTTCTCCATCAAGAAGATAAAAAGGTTCTCCATTTTCGTTGTTTGTCCGGACAATACGTTCGCAAGATATTTTGTCGATACTATTTCTTGGATTCCTGCAAATGATAGGGCCTCTGGATGTTCCGATCCAGACTTGTCTGGTTTTATCTTCAACTACACAGTAATAACCGCTGACGTCTATGCTTCCGTTGGCATCTGTAAATGTTGTATATAATTTAGATTCGTCGTCGCTTTTATCGTCAATCGTTCCTTTTTCGTTGAAGATAAATATTCCTTGATCGCAATTAATCCATTTGCGATTATCGGATGTTATTGTTATTTTGTCTGTTTTATAAGATATTGCAAGTTCAGAGGATTGGAATTTAACCCATTCCCCATTTGCTTTTAATACCTGAAGCAGGGATGGAACTTCACAATTGGTAGCCCATAAGTTTCCGTTTTTATCAAATGTGATTCCACCAATACGTACATAATGTAACGGATCTAATTTAGCAATGCTTTCCAATGTACTGTTTTGGGAGTCATAAAGTTGTATGGCTTCGTTATTTTTTAATTCGACTATGCCTTCTCCATATGAAGAAATGAAATAACGATCCGGATTGTTAGGATCAATGGCAATTCCGGTGTAGTCCCAAAAGTTTCTGAATTTGTTGTTTATTTCATTTTCATTGAAGTTATACCATTCTCCGTTTTCATATTTCATATACGTGCCGCGTCTACCCCAACGATCGGTATCGCGTCCTCCTCCGATAACTAATAATTTATTATCATGCATTGTCATGAAATAGTTATAATTCCGTTTAGGATACATTGTATCGCTATTGGTATTTTCTAAAATAACTTCATATGAGTTATTCTTTTTTTGTATTCCTTTTATTCCGCTGGTTCCGGATGCTATCCAAAATGTATTGGGGTCTTTGAGTGAAGATACGTTGTTGACGGTTCCTACGTTTACCACGTCCCTATCGGTACCGGATAAAGATGAATAAATAAATAATTCCGAATACGTATAAGCTATTAATTTATCATTTTCAATAACCATGTGAGTCAGGTTATTATTTTTCAGCAGGCTTCTTACGTTTCCTTCCGATTGCAGATAATAAATACCTTTGTTATTACTCTGATTGACAAAAAAGCATAGTTTATCTTTAAAGAAAGATATTTGTCGAATATTGCTTGTATTGAATTCTAACGGTGAAGAAGATAATGAATAAGGATTCCATTCATTATAATCCAATAAATTACTATCTAATGAAGCATGTAACAGACCTCCGGATGTAGCAGCATAAATGTAATTTCCGTTTATGGCAACGGAATATACGGTTCTATTTAATTTATATGTATCCTTGATTTCTTTCTTATCCATATTTAAGGCTATAATTCCAAAATTAGTAGATAGATAAGCTAATTCTTTATAAAGATAGATATTATTAATTGTCTTATCTGTTACGTTTGAGTTATCCAGTAAATAAGAAAGATTATAAATACCAAAATCACCTAACAGATCTATATTCCCATTACTATAAGTAATTAATAATGTATTTACTTCCGGATTGAAGCTGATGAAGTTTATGTCGTTATCACTTAATCCTGTTTGTTTGGAATAATGAGTAATACTGTTGTCTTCTTTATTATAACTATAAAGAGAACCATCAGCTACGGCATATACATGATTATTACCTTCGGCAATTTGAGTTGTTGTATAATAGGCCAGATAAGTACTCCATTCTCCAACACTTTTTTGAGCTATCAGATTGGATATTATCGTACAAAGTAAAAGAGTATATACAATTCTTCTCATAATTTATTCTGATAATGTAGATAAAAAAGCACTTAATTTTTTTACAGCTTCAGCCCGGTGGCTGATTGTATTCTTTATATCATTACCCATTTCGGCAAATGTCTCCGTATGATTGTCCGGCATAAAGATAGGGTCGTATCCAAATCCGCTTGTTCCGCGTTTATCCTTTGTTATCTGACCGTTTACTATGCCTTCGAACAGATATTCCTTTCCATCCAGAATAAGTGCTATAACGGTACGGAAACGGGCTTTGCGGTTTTCCATCCCTTCCATTTCCCGGAGAAGTTTTTTCATATTGGCTTCCGAATCATGTCCGGGACCGGCATAGCGGGCAGAATATACACCGGGAGCATTGTTCAGCGCTTCTACTTCGAGGCCGGTATCGTCGGCAAAGCAGTCGTAACCGAATTTATCTTTAATGTAACGAGCTTTCTGGAGTGCATTACCTTCCAGGGTATCGGCTATTTCCGGTATGTCATCATGACAATCGATGGCAGCCAGGCTTACTATTTCTGTATGACCGGCTGTTATTTTTTGTACTTCATCCAACTTATGTTGGTTATTTGTTGCGAATACGAGTTTCATATCTGTAAATGTCTAAATAAAAAAGCACTTCTGTACGATATATAACGTATGGAAGTGCTTTTAATTGTTTGAATGAATCTTTTATGTTTTTATCTGGTCAAATCCTTCTCCGTAAACTCCCCGGACAATACTTTGCGAGATGAATGCCTGATGGTCTATCTGTTTTACCAGACGGAAAATGGATACTGATTCTGATTTCTTAGCTAATAATACGACAACTTTGACCGGTTTGCGGGAATAACCTCCGACACCGTCCAGGATGGTACATCCACGGTCCAGGTCGTGAATGATTCGTTCGGCTATTTCATCGTATTTCTGTGAGAATATGAGGAATTGCACCGATTGACGGTTACCATTCAATACCATGTCGAGGACATAGTTGCTGATTATCATTTCTACGAAACCAAACACGATCTTATCCACATTATGGAAGAGGAAGAAAGAAGAACTGATAATAAAGAAATCGCAGAATAACAAAGCACGTCCGATGGATATGTTCTTGTATTTATTTACGATAGCTCCGATAATATCGGTACCTCCCGTACTGCCGGTTGCAGAAAAGACCAGTCCGAGTCCGGCTCCGCAAAGGAGGGCACCAATCATGATAGCCATAAACGGCTGGTCGTGCAGAATCGGGTTTCCTTTCAGCAGCCATTCAAAAAATGAAAGGGAAGCGGAAAGGGAGAATACTCCGAATATGGTTTTTATCAGGAACTTAAAACCTAATATTTTAAGTGCGGCCAGTAGTAAGACTACATTGATAACAAAGTATGAAACCGATACCGGTATGGCGCCACCTGTGGCGAAGAATATCAGCGCACAGATACCACTAACGCCACCGGTAACAATTTCATTCGACAGGATAAATGCATTGAATCCGAAACCATATAATAAGGTCCCGAACAGAATCATCAGATAATCCTGTATTGAAAAATAAATTTTATAAAACTGAGCAGCTTTCATCAGATAACGATATTAACAATCTTACCTGGAACGACAATAACCTTTTTAGGTGTTTTGCCTTCCGTCCACTTAGCGGAACTTTCATGGCTGAGAGCTGCCTTTTCAACCTCTTCACGGGGCATGTCAGCCGGAAGTTCCATACTGAAACGGGCTTTTCCGTTGAATGAGATAGCGTAGGTAACTGACTTTTCTTTCAGATACTCTTCGTTGTGCTGAGGCCATTGAGCATCGCAAACCGTAGTCGTATGACCGCATTCATGCCATAACTCTTCTGCCGTATGAGGTGCAAACGGGGCAAGCAGGATAACCAGTTGCTCCAGGATAGCACGCTTGTTACATTTCAAGCTGCTTAATTCATTGACACAGATCATGAAAGCACTGATAGAAGTATTATAAGAGAAATGCTCGATATCGAATGTTACTTTCTTAATCAGTTTATGTAATGACTTTAATTCCTCAGCTGTCGGTTCGGCATCGATTATCTGAAGGCTGTCGGTATTTCCGTAGAATAAAGCCCATAGCTTTTTCAGGAAACGATGAACACCGTCTATACCGTTTGTATCCCAAGGTTTGGATTGTTCCAACGGGCCTAAGAACATTTCATACAGACGTAATGTATCTGCACCGTATTTTTCAACAATCATATCCGGGTTTACTACGTTGAACATAGATTTTGACATCTTTTCAACAGCCCATCCGCAGATATATTTGCCGTCTTCCAGGATAAATTCAGCATTCTTATATTCCGGACGCCAGTTTTTGAACGCTTCGATATCCAGAATATCATTGTATACAATGTTTACATCTACATGGATAGGAGTAACTTCGTACTGGTCTTTCAGGTTCAGAGAGACAAATGTATTGGTATCTTTGATACGGTATACGAAGTTTGAACGTCCCTGAATCATACCCTGGTTAATCAACTTCTGGAACGGTTCATTCTCGCAGATAACTTCCATATCATACAGGAACTTGTTCCAGAAACGACTATAAATCAGGTGACCGGTAGCATGTTCCGTACCACCGATATACAGGTCTACGTTTTTCCAGTAATCATTTACCTGTTTATCTACCAGACCTTTGTCGTTATGAGGGTCCATATAACGCAGATAATAAGCGGAAGAACCGGCAAAACCGGGCATCGTACAAAGTTCCAGCGGGAAGATTGTTTTATTATCTATCTTGGAAGTTTCAACTACTTCTTTATTAACTGAATCCCAGGCCCATTTGGTTGCATGTCCCAATGGAGGTTCGCCTGTGGCAGTCGGCAGGAATTTGTCTACTTCCGGTAATTGTAAAGGCAGTGCTTCAAACGGTAACATCTGAGGCATTCCGTCCGCATCATAATATACGGGGAACGGTTCGCCCCAATAACGCTGACGGCTGAAGATAGCATCACGCAGACGGTAATTTATTTTTACACGTCCTAACTTCTGTTCTGCTACAAATTTCTTGGTGGCGGCAATAGCTTCTTTAACTGTCAATCCGTTCAGTGACAATTCGCAATAAGGAGTAACGTCCGGTCTCGGTGAGTTGCAGACGATACCTTCCTTGGCATCGAAACTTTCTTCGCTAACGTCGCAACCTTCAATCAACGGGATGATAGGCAAGTTGAAATGTTTTGCGAAAGCATAGTCACGGCTATCGTGAGCCGGAACAGCCATGATGGCTCCTGTACCGTAACCGGCCAGCACATAATCGCTAATCCATACAGGCACTGCATCTCCGGTAAACGGATTGATTGCGTATGAACCGCTGAACACACCTGTTACCTGGCGGTCGGCAATACGTTCACGTTCTGTACGTTTTTTGGTACGGTCCAGATAAGCGTCTACTTCTTGTTTTTGTTCCGGAGTTGTTAATTTCTCAACCAGTTCGCTTTCGGGAGCCAGTACCATGAAAGTAACACCGAACATCGTATCGGCACGGGTAGTGAAGATGGTAAATTCCAGGTCGCTGTCTTTTACCTTGAAATTGACTTCGGCACCTTCGCTTCGGCCTATCCAGTTACGTTGTGTTTCTTTCAATGAATCCGTCCAGTCGATGGTATCCAGTCCGTCCAGTAAACGCTGGGCGTAAGCAGATACACGCAGACACCACTGCCGCATCATTTTTTGTTCTACCGGGAAGCCTCCACGTTCGGAAACGCCGTTTACAACTTCATCATTTGCCAGTACGGTTCCCAGTTCGGAACACCAGTTAACCATTGTATCACCCAGATAAGCGATACGGTAGTTCAGTAATATTTCTTGTTTTTCTTTGTCACTTTTAGCTTTCCATTCAGCGGCGGTGAAACTTAATTCTTCGCCACAGGCAACGTTCAGACCTTCAGTACCTACGGTTTCAAAGGCTTCAATCAGGCTTTCGATAGGAAGTGCTTTCTTTTCATCGTTGCAATAGTAGCTGTTGAACATTTTGATGAATGCCCATTGTGTCCAGTGATAATATTCCGGGTCGCAGGTACGGATTTCACGACTCCAGTCGTAGCTGAAACCTATTTTATCCATCTGCTCACGATAACGGGCGATATTTTGTTTGGTAGTTACTTCGGGATGCTGTCCGGTCTGGATGGCATATTGTTCTGCCGGCAAGCCGTAAGCATCGTATCCCATCGGGTGTAATACGTTGAAACCCTGTAACCGTTTGAAACGGGAATAAATGTCAGAAGCGATGTAACCGAGCGGATGACCTACATGTAGTCCTGCACCGGATGGGTAAGGGAACATATCCAACACGTAGTATTTGGGTTTATCCTTATTTTCTTTCACTTTATAAACCCCGTTGGCAATCCAATATTCTTGCCATTTTTTCTCGATTTCTCTGAAATTGTACTCCATAATATCTAATCGTTTTTTATCGTTTTCAGTTTAAAGCCACAAAGTTAGTTATTTTATTTAGTTTTACTTCACATAACGAATCTTCGGTCCGGGTTTATCGTTCTTTTTGAACGAAGACTCGTACAAAATGAGCCTGCTTCGGCGGATACTTATTTGCCTCATTCTACCCCGTCACAATTTCCTTAGCAGGAAACTCTAGTTTCTTCCATAGGAAACACGTGTTTCCTGCCTGGGAAATTACAGTTCCCTACGGAGGAAATTGAACCTTCTTTCCATCCTCTTTGTTATTGAATGACAATAAATTTGAAACGCCATTAATGCCTTTAACCCGACCTCTGACAAGCAAGCTAAATTTAAACTATAAAAATTACAAGTAATGAGAAGATGTACTATTGTTTTCCTGGTTGCCTTGTTGACAATGTCGATAAGCGCTGCCCCTGTCGATGTGGAACAGGCCCGGAGCGTTGCGCTCAGTTTTCTGAAAAGCAATCGTCCGCAGACCAAATCCTCGCTTACGAAACTGACGTTAGTCTGGTCGGATGGCGGAGTCGCTACCAAATCGGATGCCGGTTCGCAGGATGCTACTTTTTATGTGTTTAATCAGGGCGATGATAACGGTTTTGTGGTCGTTGCCGGTGATGACGTTGTTTATCCTATTCTGGGATATGGTATGCAGGAACCGTTCCGGAAAGATTCCATGCCGGTTAACCTGCGTTCATGGTTTGACAGTTATCAGCGTCAGATTAACTGGATGCGCGGAAATAAAACGGTAGCCGGTAAAGAGATAACTGCCGCCTGGAATCAGTTGCGGCAGGGCACTATGCAACTGAGTTCGGATGGTGTATTACTGACGACAGTGTTGTGGGATCAGATGACGCCTTATAATAATCTTTGCCCGGTGGTAAACAGCCAGCGTACTCCGACCGGTTGCGTGGCGACTTCCACTGCTATTGCCATGCAATACCATAAATGGCCGGATGTAGGACAGGGCAGTCATTCCTATACTTCACAAACATATGGCTTATCTCTTTCCGCCACTTTCAATACGCCTTACCAATGGGATAATATGCCTTCTACTTATACTGCCGGACAATACACTACCCAGCAGGCGCAGAATGTAGCTACTCTGATGTATGATGTCGGTGTTATGTCGGAAATGAATTACGCGCCCGGAAACAGTGGTGCGCTGACAATTACAGCAGCCCAGGGCCTTGTCAATTATATGAAATACGATAAGTCCCTTCATGTATTGCAACGTGAAAACTATCAGACGGCTGAATGGGAGTCTATCATCAAAGGTGAATTGGATGATAATCGTCCTGTCATTTATGGTGGTGAAAATGATCAGAACGAAGGCCATCAGTTTATTATCGACGGATACAATACATCCGATTATTATCATGTGAACTGGGGTTGGAGCGGACTGGCGAACGGTTATTACCTGCTATCGGTTCTCGAACCCGAAGAACAGGGAACAGGTGGCAATAGCGGCGGTGGTTTCTCCCTCGACCAGAATGCCATCATCAGCATGATGAAGCCGGTGGAAGGTTCGATCTATCAGGACGTACTGGTGTTTTTCTATGGTGAAAATGAGGGTACTGTATTCAATGGTCTGTCTGCTACGACTGACGATTTCGAACAGAACCAGCTTTTCGGTCTTCAATACGGTTATGTAGGAAATATGAGTATCCGTGATTTCACCGGTAACCTTGTTGCAGCCCTTGTGGATAAGGATGGAAATACCAAAGAATTTATTTCCAGCGAAGAACCTGTCACTATCGAGATAGAACGCGGAGTGGGGCAGGAGATACCTTGTACGATTACCAAAGCAATCGCTCCGGGTGACCGTATCCGTTTGCTTTATAAGAGCAGTGACGGCAGCGAATGGAAATGGGTAAGAGGCGGTGGTAATACGACCGGCGAGATTCTGGTGGCTGCCGACCCGACTTCGACGGAAGAAATATCTTCGGATATGAATGTTTCTGTCTCTTATATAGATGGTACAGCTTATGTAACTTCTCCTGTAGCTATTCTGGAAGTTGCTTTGTATGATATGAACGGCCACCTGTTAAAAAAGCAGCCGGGAAGCAATAACTCAACCGTTACGCTTTCTTATAGCGGATATCCGGCAGGTATTTATGTGATGGAAGTACAGACTGTGGAAGGAAGAAGCAGCCATAAGTTGGTAAAAAAGTAAATATATAATAGAAGTAGAAGGGATGTCCAAAAGTCGGACATCCCCTATTTTCAATGGTTTTACTTTTTCAGCAACGGCCAGTTCGGGTCTTCGATGTGTTCACGAACCATGATTTCTTTCAGTTCGGCTACTTTTTCAGGATATTTATCCAGGATGTTATGTCTTTCCGAAGGATCGGCTGCTAAGTTGTAAAGCTCATAATAAGGCTTATCGCCACGGATGTTCATGTGAACCAGTTTCCACGGACCTTGACGGACAGCCTGACGACCGTTCATTTCCTGAAATTCGAAATACAGGAATTCATGTTCTTTCTGACCTTTACGGTTTTGAAGCAATGGCAACATGCTTACGCCATCCATCTCTTTCTGTTTGGCTTTCGGGCTGATGATTTCTTCGAATGTAGGCAATACATCCCAGAAAGAACACATAAAGTTTGTTTCTGTTCCCGGTTGGATATGTCCCGGCCATGAGATAATCATCGGCACGCGGATACCGCCTTCATATAAGTCACGTTTGTAGCCACGGTACATACCGTTGCTGTTGAAGAAATCAGGATCAGCGCCACCTTCCATGTGCGGACCGTTGTCGCTGGCGAAAATAATGATTGTATTATCGTATAAACCTTTATCTTTCAGCTTCTGAACAATCTGTCCCACATATACGTCCAGACGATATATCATAGCAGCAAATGTAGCGTGCGGATGAAGCTGTGTGCAATAACCGCCTTTGCGGAAAGCCGGACTGCCCGGTTCTGTTCCTTTGTAAGCCTTTTCGGGATACATGCCACGGAATTTCTTAATGATACTGTCTTCCGGTACGATCAGTTCGGCATGCGGCAGGATAGTCGGATACCACATAAAGAAAGGTTCGTCTTCCTTGAGGTTATCCAGATAATCGAGTGCTTTCGAATGGATAAGATCCTGCGAATAAGTACCTTTTCCGTATTGAACTTCCAATACATTATCTTTTAGTTCCACTCGTTGGTCGTTATCCCACAGGTGGTCGGGATAGTAACTATGTGCCAGCAACTGGCAGTTATATCCGTAGAATGTTTCACAACCCTGGTTTTTAGGATCGCCCGAAGTACCGATATAACCCAATCCCCATTTACCGAAGGCAGAAGTCTTATATCCTGCATCCTGCATCACATGGAAGATGGTGCGGGTATCTTCCGGCAACGGGAATTGTCCTTCCGGGTCGAGTTCTTTGTTTCCCCGAACAGGAGTATGTCCGCTGTGTGTACCGGTCAACAGGCAGGAGCGGGAAGGGGCACTGACAGTCGTTCCCGAATAGCACTGGGTGAAACGCATACCGTTTTGCGCCAGTTGGTCGATGTTCGGAGTTTCAAACTTTTCCTGTCCGTAGCAGCTCAGGTCACCGTATCCCAGGTCATCTGCTAAAATAAATACGATGTTCGGTTTTTTGTCTTTGTTCTTTTGTGCTTGTACAAAAGGAACAGCCAGCATAAAGCCGGAAGCGAGTAATAAAGTTTTTTTCATGATTCTAAGATGTTTCTTGTCAGACATGCTGGCAAAGTTATATTTTTTATTTAAAAAGTGTAGGAAAGTTTTCTAATTAATAAAGAAGCTGATGCAAGAGGAGGTTATTTTTCTCTCATAAAAATTTGTACCTTTGTGCGGTTGTAAATAAAATGATAAAAGATATATCCCGTGGCAAAGATCGTTGAAACCCCATTGATGAAGCAGTATTTCGATATAAAGGCGAAACATCCGGATGCTGTACTTCTGTTCCGTGTAGGAGACTTTTACGAAATGTATGGCGAAGACGCCGTGATTGGTGCCGAGATACTGGGAATCGTACAAACAAAAAAAGCCAACGGGCCGGGCCAGTTTATTGAAATGGCCGGATTTCCGCATCATGCCCTCGATACTTATCTTCCCAAGCTGGTCCGTGCCGGTAAACGTGTTGCTATCTGCGACCAGCTGGAAGACCCGAAGATGACTAAGAAGCTGGTGAAACGCGGAGTGACGGAGTTGGTTACACCGGGTGTCTCTATCAACGATAATATCCTGAATCATAAAGAGAATAATTTCCTTGCCGCCATTCATTTCGGTAAGGATGTTTGTGGAATTTCCCTGCTGGATATTTCCACCGGTGAGTTTCTGACTGCTGAGGGAACAATCGACTATATCGATAAACTGCTCAATAACTTCTCCCCGAAGGAAGTACTGATCGAGCGTAATAATAAGAAACGTTTCGAAGAAGCCTTCGGCCCCCGTTTCTTTACCTTTGAAATGGAAGACTGGGTATTCTCGGCCGATGCCGCCAACGACCGTCTGTTGAAACATTTCGAAACAAAGAATCTCAAAGGTTTCGGAGTAGAACATCTGAAACTGGGCGTCGTCGCATCGGGAGCAATCCTTTATTATCTGGATCAGACACAACATACACATATTTCGCATATTACAGCATTGTCACGTATTGAAGAAGACCGTTATGTGCGCCTGGATAAGTTTACCGTGCGCAGTCTGGAACTGGTCGGTACGATGAATGACGAAGGAACCAGCTTGCTGGACGTAATCGACAAGACGGTTTCTCCGATGGGTTCACGTATGTTGCGGCGTTGGGTACTTTTCCCGTTGAAAGATGTGAAACCTATTCAGGAACGGCAGAATGTCGTAGATTATTTCTTCCGTCATCCGGAGGTGAAGGAGATACTGGATGAACAAATCGAACAGATCGGTGATCTGGAACGTATTATTTCAAAGGTAGCGGTAGGCCGTGTTTCTCCCCGGGAAGTGGTGCAACTGAAAGTTGCTCTCCGGGCAATCGAACCTATAAAGGAAGCCTGTATGGCCAGCGGCGAACCGAGCCTTTCCCGTGTCGGTGAGCAGTTGAATGCCTGTACCGAAATACGTGACCGTATCGAGAAAGAAATCAATAATGACCCGCCCGCTTTGCTGAATAAAGGTGGTGTGATAGCTAAAGGTATCAATGCAGAACTGGACGAATTGCGTGCCATTGCCTATTCCGGTAAGGATTATTTGTTGCAGGTGCAGCAGCGGGAAAGTGAGAAAACGGGTATTCCGAGTTTGAAGATTGCTTTCAATAATGTATTCGGTTATTATATCGAAGTGCGTAATGCGCATAAAGACAAAGTTCCCGCCGAATGGATACGCAAACAGACGTTGGTAAACGCTGAGCGTTATATCACGGAAGAACTGAAAGAATACGAAGAAAAGATATTAGGAGCGGAAGAAAAGATTCTCGCCCTCGAAAACCGCCTGTTTACCGAATTGGTTACCTGTCTGGCAGAATTTATACCACCTATTCAGGTGAATGCCAATCTGATAGGTCGTCTGGATTGTCTGTTGTCGTTTGCTAAAGTAGCGGAAAGTAACCGCTATATCCGTCCGAATGTGGATGATTCGGATGTAATCGACATCAAGTCTGGTCGTCATCCGGTGATCGAAAAACAGTTGCCGTTGGGGGAGGCTTATATTGCCAATGATGTGTATCTGGATAGTGAGAAGCAGCAGATTATTATTATTACCGGTCCGAATATGGCGCC
>OGJU01000989.1_pt1 | contig 22354 bp, 19 predicted proteins | sample 1572251 | NCBI WGS metagenome assembly OGJU01 (sample SAMEA2582144, study PRJEB24529) | metagenome | biome: Human gut stool | place: China | collected 2011
TTATGACATACATAGGCTTCCGGAAACAGCTCTACAGTAAAACCGGCTTTACGGATACGGGTACTTAAATCAATATCCTCTCCGAACATATCCTTAAAGCCGCCTACCTTCTGATAAACTTCCCGCGAGAATCCCATATTGAATGTACGGGGCACGAACTTCTCCAGTCCTTTCTTACTTCCACGGATACCGCCGGTTGTCAGAAAAGAGGTCATCGAATAGCTAATAGCTTTCTGCATCAGGGAAAAAGAGGCATGTGCCCTGTCCGGCCCGCCGAAACAATCCGCATTCGTCTCTTTCAGATAGTTCGTAACCTTCTCGAAATAGTCTTCCGGAATAATACAATCCGAGTCGAAAAAGACCTGATATTTACCTTCGGCACGTTCCATACCATAATTCCGGGTCAGGCTTCTGCCCGAATTCGGTTTGAAAAAGTAACGTACATTCAGCTGGTCTTCATATTCTTTGACTACCTCGTCGCAACGAACCGCTGAACCATCTTCAATAATCAGCACTTCAAAATCCTTGCAAGTCTGATGCAATAAACTTTCAAGCAACTCCCGAACTTCAACCGGACGGTTATATACGGGGATTATGATTGAGTAAGATATCATAAATTTTACTTTTGTTTTTTTCTATAAGCTTGGTTTGGATGATTTGGAATGGTCGGATAAAGACGCTCTAAACGCTCCTGAGCCAAAAGGAGAGGCAATATCTTATTCTTCAAATAAGTTGGTGTACGAAGAATCACTGCTGCAATCTCATCAACGCTTTTAAATGTATCGCAACAAATCTCAACAACCAACGTCATTAGTTCTTCATTCCTCATCCATTTCTTTCCCCGAGGTGTCATCGTTTCTCCCGAGGTGTCATCATTTCTCCCCGGAGGTATCATCGTTTCTTCAAAAAGATTCTTTTGAACAGTTTTTTTCTCTTCGCGTAAATTCAAATGGTAGACAGTCCATCGTCCTTTATTCTCTGCGACCAAGTATCCCTCATTGCATAAATCTTTCAATAACTGAGATATTTCCGTTGAATGTTTATTTATCAGTTGCTGTAATCTGACATTAGACACACATCCTTCCATTTCGGCAGTCGTGAGTGCAATTAATCCGTCACCATATAAATGGGTAATTTCTTCCCCAAAAACAGAGATAAGTTTATTTATACTTTTTTGAGGCAATAACTGCTCCATACTCAGGCACAACTCTATCCGGACGGGGCAACACATTTATCAGAGGCTTTCTCCAATGTGCTCCTTCCCAGGCATTCATAATCCGAGTGCTTCCGGAACCTGCCTTTTCTCCATACCCTAAAAGCAGAAACATTGTTTGAATTGAAATAGATTAGCCTCCCAGGTCCCATCCGGATAAACTCTGTCTATCCAACGTTCTCCGCTTTCCGGTATCTCTTGATAATCTACATGATAATCAGGAAAAGCCTCTACTATACTTTCTGTTTTACCAAACATCAATAAACCAGCAACTGTCAAGCCTTCTTTTCCTGTATACCTATCCTTTTTCCAACCGCCTAATTTCAGTAATAATCCTTTATCATCCCATTTTAAAAAAGGATGACCCGGTCTTACACTTCCTAGTAACTGCCGATATTGAGCGACAGATACTTCATCAAGATCTTCCAATGTATAGTTCTCCAAAATTCTGGAGTCCGGTTTGTCTGGCAAGCTATCGGCAAGCATTCTTTTTACTTCGTCCGGAGTACATTTATAATCTCCCGTATGACAACGCTTATAAGTACCTTTCATCGGATCTGAGCCGATATAAACAGGACGATTCCTATAATCAGCACAAGAAATACGGAAGGTTAAAATAAATTGTCCTTCTTGTATCTCAAGCATCTGTACATCATTTTCCAACAATAGATTAAAGCTAACCTTTTCCCTATTATTAACCTGATTCCAAAAATCATCTTGAAACTTACGCATCACCATCTGTGGCAGACCATCATAGAAACATTGCTCATCCTTCTCTGAAATACCTAGGATGATGATACCGCCTTCGGTATTTGCAAAAGAAGAATAAGTTTCCCAAAAGCTCTTAGGAAATCCACCTTTCGCACTTTTAAACTCCAGATCAAAAGATTCCGTCAGCAATCCTTTATTCTCCAGAAATTCCACTATAGAACTATAATTGTCTTTCATTCACGACTCTTCTGCCAATATTTCCAGCCGGACCATCCAACTGCAGCAATCAGCAATAACAAGATTAGAAAAGAGCTATAAGCAGACACATTAGCGGCAAGCACATAAGTATCCGGATGGAAATCAAAAACGATTGTATGTTCTCCCGCGGGTACCAGCATTCCACGTAAAATCCAGTCGGCACGGAAATGAGTCGCTTCTTTTCCGTCTATTGTAACTTTCCAGCCCGGATAATAGATTTCGGAGAAAACTGCCAGTTGTTCCGAAGATGCTTTCGTTTTATATGTCAACCGATTAGGGCGATACTTTTCCAACACAATCGTTGCCGTGGAATCTACCTGCGGAGTAAAGCCTTCCAGGTCTTTCGCAAAGCGCTTATCCACCACCGCTGTCTTCAACGGGTCAATCGTATTCAAGGCATCAATCTCTGCATCTGCATTTTCTACAATATCCACCTTATCTACAAACCATGCATTTCCGTAAGCATACGGATTTCGAATCGGCGCCTGGTCCGGATTATAAATAATATACCGTGTATTCAACATGTTCAAAGAAGGAGAGGCCGCCAGGACAGGCATTATATCCTGTATGCTCTGTGCCTTTTGCAAAGCACCGATAATATTACGGTATTCACCATCCAGACGATAATCAATTAATTCCTGATAACGGCGTAATTTAACGGCATGATATCCTCCAATCGAATGATGGAAATAAGAAACGTTTGTATCCTGCCACGGATTATTCAGTCCAAACACGCGGAAAGATTCATCCGTATCCTTAAATATCTCTTTATCGGCAACACTTTCCTTATAGGATTCTTCCGCTTTTTCCTTTACATAATTACTATCGTCCAGATAACGACGATCGACCGACCATAAATCAACCAATATCAATACGGCCATACCTGCACTCACAATCATAGAGGCAGTCGTCTTATTTTTCGCCTTCCAGTACCAAAGCAATAAACCGGCTCCCAACAAAATAAAAATCAAAGAACGCAATGCATCCGACGAAGCCAGCGAAGCACGGTCCATCAACAAAGCAGTGTAATACCATTCCGGAACCTGGTTCTGGAACTGTGCATCATAAGCAGAATGGAAATTCAACAATAATGAAGGTATCAGGAACACAATCAGACAAATACCACCAGTTATGCCTAAAGACCATAAAAAGCCCTTTTTCATCGTTTTATCATCCACATTTCCCCTGAATATTTCCCGTAATCCCCAAATGGCAACAAGAGGAAATACCAATCCTGGAATCACCAAAGCCATTTCTACTGTTCTGAACTTATTATACAACGGCAGATAATGGAACATTATATCATTGAATGCATCAAAATTACGCCCCAAGGCCAGGAATGTAAGGAAAACAGCCCCGCCAACCAACCACCATTTCATCGGGTTACGCACCACGAACATCCCCAATACAAACAAGAAACATACCAATGCTCCAAAATAAACAGGTCCTGATGTAAATGGTTTATCCCCCCAATAAGTATAAGTCTGAACCTCTTTTCCTACCTGGGCACCGTTTTTCTTCAATTCCTTATACAACTCGGAAGAACTGCCTAATGTACCTCCCGAACTACCTCCATATACATCCGGGATCATGACTGTCAATAACTCCTTCCAGCCATAACTCCATTGGAAAGCATAATCTTTATCCAAACCGGAAGAGGCTTTCTCCACTTTTCCCGTTTCGTCTGGTTTAGGCGTCAGTTCAGAGGCTCCACGGATAGAATGTTGTCCCAAATCCCAGTTGGAATACATATGTTTTGCATTGGGAAGGACTGCTAAAACTACACATGCCAGCATAATCAAAGACGTTTTAAGCCAGTCGGCAGTCTGCTTTTCCTTAAGCATCCTGATAGAATATCCCAAATAGATGAAGAAACATAACAAAACCAGATAATAAGTTATCTGAACATGTCCGTTCAACAAAGAGAAAGCCACTCCTAAAAGGAACAGGACTGCTCCCCAAAGCCATTTTCGTTTAAACAGCAAGAACATACCCGCCAACGTTACAGGCATATACCCTATCACATAAGCCTTTACAATATGTCCCGCTTCAATAATGATTATATTATAAGAAGCAAAAGCAAAAGCAATCGCTCCCGCTATCGCCAGCCACCAGTTCACTCCCATGATGCACATCAACAGATAGAAACAGACTAACCCGGTAAAAACCATGGCAGCATGAGTATATCCCGGAGTCTTCAACCATCCGTCAACGATGCCATAAGAGGGCAATTCCGGAGCCGGACTTCCATATCCCGGTCCATAAGGCATCCCCGAAAACATAGCATCCGACCATACACTAAACTCACCCGGTTCAGCAGTCTTTGCATATTTATCGACCTGACTTCCTCCCATACCGGCAGCTTTCACATTATCACCTTGTCTGATAACCTTTCCATCAAACACTGCGGGAGAGAAATAAGCCATCACCAACCCTAAAAACAAGACAAGGGCAGCCACATGCTTACCCACATTTTTCATCATACTATGCATAATATGTATCTTCTATATATTTTCGTTTACACTCTACCTTTGAACCACTTAGCAAAATAAAAGCGAATAGCAAACCAGACATGAAGTAAAGATGTTGATATTACTCCATAATACCGGCACATAATATCATATCTTTCTTTCAAAGAGGCTTTGCGCTGAGTCGTGCTAACCCCGCCATCCAGGAAGTTAGATAATGTCATTCGCGTATTATATATTTTACCTGCTTGTTTCATACATCTGATACACCAGTCGAAATCAGCAGAATAGCGATATGTTAAATCATATAACGGAGCAATACTACGTTTTGTTATAAATGACTGATGACAAACTAACATGCCCATCCGGAAGCTTTTCCATGTAAGTTTGTTTGGTGCCTTCAATCTCCGTTGTCCTAACGATTTACCTTCTTCATCAACAATAACCGTTTCTCCATAAATAATATCAGGCAGAACTTTCTTCTTCTGAACTAAAGAGGCAACCCGTTGTACGATATCGGAGGTAAATAAAGAATCCCCGGCATTAATAAACCATACATAGTCGCCCGTAGCCTTCTGAAGACCTTTATTCATTGCATCATAAATACCTTTATCCGGCTCACTTACCCAATAGGAAATTCCGGAAGCATATTGCTTTATAATATCCACCGTCCCATCCGTCGAACCTCCGTCAATAACGACATATTCAATGTTCGGATACGATTGGCTCAGTACCCCAAGAATAGTCTGCTCTAACCAACGGGAAGCATTATAGGTGATTGTTATGATTGAAAAAACTGGTTGTTGCATATCTTACTTAAGATTTACTTAGGAAGTACTTCGCATTTACTTCGCAAAACATATAAAAACAAACTAAACCATCTCATAAGTCTGGGTCGGATCATTTGATATTTTATTTCAATTTCGCCTTTACAAAATTAACCACCATTCGTGGATTCTGAATTGCTTTCTTTATCCCCTTCAACCTGGCTCCCAATATTTCCTTCGATAACGACCATTTTAAATTATACCAAAAACCAGAATGGTGAACTTTATGCTCATCCAAAAGATATTTATAAATAGAATATTTCGCTCTTCCCTGAAAATGCAGACAATAAAACCGAATCATGGAGTTATCACTCACTGATCTTCCGTACGGAAGATTATCATTCCAATAGATCTTCTTTTTATCACCTTCCATTTCAAAACCGGTCGAAACAGATATGTTTTCATCAAAACAAGCTCCATCAACAGGAATCCCTATATCAAAAATATGATCAACATTACTTTTAAACCGAGAAAAAGCTGTCATATCACAAATTCCTCCTAATTTTTTCTCAACCAAAAAAGTCTGATAAATATCTTTCAATGCAGTTAATGACTGTTCATTAGTATACATATAAGTCATATGATCACAAAACCTTATCAAACTATCAACACTAAATAAAGAACAATGTAGTTCTACTTCATTACAAATCACCACATCATACTTTAAGTATTTTCCGAATAAATTATTGACATCACAATATAACAAAACATCTGAATCTACACAAAGAAAGTATTCAAATCCTTGTTTCTGAACAAAATCACGGATTACAAACCAGCGCTGAAAACAGAACATTTCATAATCTCTAGGATTCGATGATAAATGCAGATAAATCTTATCAAATTCAACAGAACTATCCCAATAATCATTTATATCATGATATTCAACAAAATCACATCCATCAGGTATACCATCACTAATCAAACAAATTCTGTTATCTGGATTAAACAACCTCATCTGTTTCAATACCGGATATAAATAAAAAGGAGTTCCTCGATGTATTACTATAATTGGGATATTCATAATATAGCTATTGTGATTCTTGATCAAATTCAGCAACAATCAAGAAATTATATGATTAAATTTATCTACAAATCGTTCTACGCTTAATTTTTCCAAAGCAAATTTCCGACATGTCCGACGAAGCATAAAATTCTCAGAATCATTCAATCCTACAATATACTTCATTCCTTTTAACAAAGATTCAACAGATGGTATTCCACAGTTGTATCCAGTCTGTCCCGTAACAACTAAATCAATACTTCCCCCTACATTAAAAGAAACAACAGGAGTACCACACATTAACGATTGATTTATCATATATGGACCAGAATCTTCAACAGTTGGGCAGACAAAAAAATCAGAACATTGATAACATTGAATCAACTTTTTCTCATCGACAGTTCCCAGATAAATAACCTCACCACTAAATTGATTCAGATACTCTTTATCTACTTTACCCACTAGCAAAAGGCAAACATTTTCTTTACTTAACAACTCCCATGCTCTAAGAAATAGAGCTCCTCCTTTTCTTTTATCCTGAATATTACTAGCACCAAACAAAACCACCTTCTTATTCATAGGTATACCCAACTGCTTCCGTAATTGTTGATTATTGCCATTTGGTACAAATCTATTTGAGTCCACTGGTAGGAGCATTTTAAAGACTGATTTTTCCTTAAACAAACTAGAAGACTTAGCACGTAAATAATCTCCTTCTGAAGTTGCTATAGCAGAAATATCAATCTTCTCAAATAACTCTTTCTTTTGTTGAAGTTGTTTATAAGTTATATCATATCTATCATTTGAATAAATACCAGGACAAGAACCACATTGAGCAGTATAACCCAAACAATCCCAAGGGAAATGACAACCTCCTGTAATAGGAGCATCATCCAACATCAACCAATATATTTTTGCCTTTGTCAAAACAGATAACTGCTGAATCTTTTCTGCATTAAGAAATCCTCCAACCCAATGAAGAACAATAATGTTCGGAACAAAAGGTACTTTGTTTAGTATATTTTCAATATTAGTATTCAATAATGTATCTCCTAAACTATGCATATTATAAGCTGCATCCTCTTTTTTATCTTTCCCAACCAGCTTTTTAATTTTACTCCATGTTTTATCTGGTATTAGCCTCTTTCTCATCTGAGCCATCTTTTCTCCCAACAAGCCTTTAACCTGAGATTCTGGCACATATAAGAAAGACTCAAAACCGGCCTGTTCCAGATATTTACATAAATTTACCGTCGCAATACCTGCTCCGCGAAAACGACTAGCAGATAGGTGCAATATTTTTACAGAAGATATATTTTGAACCATTAATTGTGCAATTTATATTAATTTAGTCCTGAAACAAAATGGAGAAACTCTCTATAATGATACTCTCCCAAAATCTTAAGAATTTTAGCATCATCAAAATAAGTATCTCCCGATTCTATTAATAGATCTTTCTCCGGCCATTCAGAAAAAGTTACCGATGCTGCATACTTATTGGCTATTGCCGTTGCAACCTCTAGTAAAGAAAATGTCTCACCACCAATATTAAATATTTCATTTTTGCCTTGTGAGGAAAAAGATGCGCTTATTATTTGGTTACATACATCATAGATGTGAGTAAAAGTTCTTTTCAATGTCCCATCACCATATAAATTGATAGTCCCTTTTTTGATTGACTGATTTAAAAAGAATCCAATCGTTCCGTATGAATAATTCGAATCTAACAAATTTCCATACGGAATACAAATTCTAAATACTGTATAATTAATACCAAAACTATTTTGATAAGACCAAAGCAGTCTTTCACAAGCTAATTTGTTCGCGGCATAAATTGTTTTTGCTTCTAATGGATCCTCCTCCTTTAGAGGAAGATCCATACCTTTATAAACCAAACGGGTAGAAGGATAAACAACATGTGGCATAAACACAGATTTTCTTATCAACGTAAGAATATTTAATAATCCTATTTCATTAACCTGTACAAAACGCTCATATTCTTCGAATCCAACAGATGTTCCAGTTATCCCAGAAAATACAAATAAATAATCAACATCTAAATTCAAATCTCTAAGCGAGATTGGATCTGTTACATCTAACCTTTTATATTGTTGATGGGAACTCGAAATATTAAGATCATAACAAAAAACATCAGCACCCATTTCTTTTAGAAAATAGACTAAATGCCGACCAATATATCCTTCCGAACCAATAACTGCACACTTCATATTTAAACTCTATGCTAATTTTGAGATTCGTTCTATCTCATTTAAAATTTCACTTTGTTCTAATATCAAATTATAACATTTATCTTTTTCCGCAGAAAAAATAATCCGATAAAACTCTTCAAAAGCATGTATAAAATGATTATCTGCCGGAATTTCATACTCCTGAATACCAGAAGGTAATTCCAATCTAACAATCGTTACTTCATTCACTTTAGGGGTAAAAGCTTTCCTCAAATAGATACGTCCTAAGCTCCCCCAAATAGCATAATTACATTGATAAAAATTATCAAATCCAAATGAAATGGAAGCAGATACTTTCTTTTCTCCTTGCAAAAAAGCACTACCATAAAGACTGGTACCCTTCTCATTGTAAAATATATCCGCAGCTTTAACACACAACCTCTGCTGTAAAATAAACAAAGAAGCACTTACAGTATATCCGGCACAATCCATTAAAGCACCACCTCCTATTTCCGGATCATACCTGAAATTATCTAAAGCTAAGGGAGGAAAACCAAAAGACGCGCTGAATTGTCTGATTTCTCCAACAACACCACTATCCAATAATTCAAACACTTTTTTATGCTGGGCATGATATCTGAACATATATCCTTCCATCAAAGCCAATCCTTTTGATTTTGCCAAAGCTACCATTTCTCGGGCATCTTCATAAGTTCTCGCTATAGACTTTTCAACATATATATGCTTTCCTGCTTTTAATGCTTTAATTACCCATTCTCTATGTAGTCCTGTTGGAAGAGGCATATATATAGCATCAATATCTTGTCTTTTTAATAACTCTTCATAACCAACAACTACCTCACAATTAAACAAAGAAGCATATTGTTCCGCTTTTTCCCTTGTTCGGCTAGCAACAGCCACTAATTCAAACAGTTTATTCAACTCTATAATCGCAGGTATAACAGACCGCTGTGCTATTGCAGCGCATCCCATAACTCCTATTCTGATTTTTTCCATATTATCTGAAATTTATTACAGAAATAAGACTTCTTGCAGCCATATTCAAATAATTATTGTATGTCACAAATGATAACATCTGATTCAATGTCATCCAACAATAATTCTCATGAACATCTACTGGAAAATCATCGTGCACTTCAACAATCATATTCAGATTTTGCTCATGATAGAACCGACCTCCTTCTTCCGATTGATAAGTAGAGTACCAAATATTTTCCTGTTTAGCATTAAGAAACAAGTCAAGATAAGGTATTTCATACTCATTCTTACCCTTTCTATAATTACCAGTCAAACATTGTACAGTTGGAGCCATCTCTACAATATCAAAATTTCCAGCTTCTAGTTTTGCTTGTACCAAAAAATGATATATTCCATTTATCCTTTTAACTAGAAATCCCATTAAGCCATCTTGCGCTGACTGCACCATAGGTTGATCCCATGAAATAACTTCACGATTTCCTATTTCAACATTTACACCTATCACTGAAAAATATTTATGATCCTTATGGCGTAAAACTCCATCATCAAAAATCCAATCTTTCATTTTAGACAAAGGTATTTTCTCTATCTGCAATTCATACTTAAATTTTAAAGATGTGATCCAATGAATTATATGCTGCAAATCATGCAAATGATTTTCTTCATTTAAAACTGAAACTAAGAAAGAGGATGTTCGATCAACATTTATATCTAACAATTTTCTAAAAGCTATCAAAAAACGCAGATCTACATCTTTATAACTACCAAACTGAATACAAGAGATGACAGTTCTTGTATCCATATTAACAACATTAGGAGATCTAAGTAGTTCTTTTATTTGCCTAAGAGTCAACCACACAAAATTATCATATACCGGTAAATCTTCATCTTCTGATATTTCGACAATAATATTTCTATTCCGCTTTTGCAAAAAACGAGCTCCCTGTTCTGATTGCAGTTGGTCGATCAGTACTTCAACCTTCTTTTCTCCAGTAAAATATTCTAAATATTTAGGAGAACTTCCTTGATGTACTCTCATATAATTACTACGAGTAGCCTGCAAAGTTGGGGACAATTGGACAATATTCAAATTTCCAGGTTCTATTTTAGCTTGTAATAAGAAATGCAGTACACCATTTATTTTTTTCACAATGAATCCTAAGAAACCTATCTCCGGTTGATTAATAATGGGCTGTTCCCAGTCTTTTACTAATCCATAATTTGTTTTAACACGTATACCGTCGATACTAAAAAACTTGCCACTTTTATGAGAAATACGATCATTGCTAAAATCCCAATCCTTTAAATCCATTATAGGAACTTGAGATATATCTGAAAACACTTCACTATTCTTTTTTTTCATCCAACTCAAAACATTCTCTGTTGAATGAAAAAAGCCTGAATGAAAAGCAGATATAAGAAAATCCAATCGAGCTAACTCTATCTTATTCATAGTCGTTAATATTCTATATTAATATGCACCTAGTACATAACGAAATAATCTTTTGTAAGAAAAAAACATCCTTGTAACAGTTTTATCATCTATACATTTATTCGGAATAATATACTCAGGATGTTTTAATGGAAAAGACATTGAGGTCGAATCTATATAGTTTTTCAAACTCTTTTTTGTTGTATGGGTAGCATTAGGATCACTCAATCCGATATTAGTTACAAGATTCACTGATGGATAAATAGATAACTGATTTTGAACTCTTAACATAAAGTAATATTGAATATCCCAAGTATTCAAACCTTTATTTCCAGATAATGTATCAGAAATAAATGATGAAAAATAGATTTTTTCCTTTAAACTTTTAAATAGGGAATCCATCATTGTTGTATTTTCAAGAGCTTTTTTCCAATACCCCAAATTTACATCATAATTCCTCCAAACTCTTCTCCATGATGCCCAGCCCCAAATATGAGCAATAGAACAAAAGTCATAACTCAAATTATTATCTACTCTTGTCAAAAAATTATTTCCACCAATATGTCCTATCCGATCATCATCTTTGTATCTTATCAGTAACTCTTCACAAAAGGGGAAAAACGACAAATCCGGTAAACAATCATCTTCCAATATAACCCCATACTCCTCCTTATCAAAAAACCATGTAATAGCAGAAGATACAGCACTTTTACATCCCAGATTTTCATTTCGAAATAGTGTATGCACTTCACACGGCCAATCAATTTTATCAACAATACGCCGTGTTTCTTGACTCCGAACTATTTCGTTTGGACGATCCTTCCGTGGCGCATCCGCTGCAATATACAATTTTAACGGTCGGATATCTCTAATACGTTCAAAAACTCTTTGAGTTGTATCCGGGCGAGCAAAAATCAAAAATAATATAGGAGTCTGATACATATTTCTTATTTTTTTAAACCGTTTGCCAAAGCTTCTAAATAACCTCTACCGTGTTTTAAATCAGGTTCTATATAATTTCCTTCGGCCCATTCATTCCACGACTTTAATATTACAACTCTATGTTCTTCAGCTTTAGTAGATACAGAACTTACCACTGTTTCCACATGTTTCTGAAATAATTGGGGTGTCGAATTCTTTAATATAGAACCATATTTACCTGTACGTGGAGAATGATCCCAATTAGGAACTAAGGTAGGATATACATTTTCCAGAGAATCTTCTGGTCCTGAAAAATATCGCATGGCATCTTTATATTCATACCAAAAACCCTGTTTAAATATATCTCTATTAATTTTATTAAATGCCATTTTAAACAAAGATAACCCTACCCTTTGATACTCAAATAATCGAACCACATTAACAGCATCATATCCCAACGATAATAAAGAGTCTATATAGTCTGGTCGATAGGTATGAGCAACAAAATGAATTCCTTTTAATCCATTTTGTAAGGCAAGTTCCTGCCAACAGTCTATAAATTCTTTAGAATTAGGTATGTCTTGGGGTGAAAAAATCAGAAAGAACGGTTTACCATCAACTGTTACATAACGCTCATCTTTCAATGCTGGTAATACATCATAAAAATGCATTTTATAATCTTCTAGCCCGTTGTAAGTTTGTTTCATTACAGGTTCTTTTGTTTTTAACCCGCAATAAATACCATGCCAACTATGATTAGCCCATGCAAGACAAAAAGGGAAATCAGGCTTTCCCGAAGATAATACTTCATTAAATGGGCGTTCTAACAATCTGCGTCCATTACCAAACCAATAATGCCAATAGCAAAAACCTTCAACACCATACTCACGTGCCAAATCAGCCTGTGCCTGCCTTGTTTCCGGGACTCTCAAATCATAATATCCTAAATCTGCAGGAATTTGCGGTTGATAATGTCCTCGAAATAAAGGCTTTGATTTACCTACATTTGTCCATTCAGTAAAACCTTTACCATACCACTTGTCATTTTCTGGTATAGGGTGATATTGTGGTAAATAGAAAGCTAACACTCTAATTCTTGACATACATATTATATTTTAATCCATTTTTCTGGATAAAGATCAGGAGTAGAAATACCTCGAATAAAAGAATTAGGAACTATAACTATTTTATTCCTATTATTATTCAACCACGCTCCCCACCAACTAAAAGTACTATTTGCATTGATATTATGTTTACAAAAACTCATCAAACACATATCTTGCCATGAATCCTTTCCTTTATTCCAATCTACATAGATACAATTCTCCAAATAAATATTATTTTTTGTCCATTCAATATCATCCGAAAATACAATAAAAACAGGATTATCAACTCTCTTTCTTATATAATTTATCGACTTTCGATAATATTCAATAGAACATATATCCCCAAATTTATTTTTATTAAGTTCATTTACATAATCACCACGTCTTACATGCAGAGAAACAGCATTACAATTATCCAGTTGTTCTTTCAAATTAAAAGACTTCACATTCAGTTTACCAACATCAAACTTAAACAAAGAGCGGATTTCTTTTTCCACTAAACAATAATACTTTTCAGAATGCCATCCCCCCAAATAGAGATTCAAACCGGATTTACAATTCAACAAAGATGAATCAAATAAATAATCATATCTTTCACATATCAAATGTATATTTATCATCTTCAAAAAAGCAAAAATACATTCACACAAAGGTAAAAAAAAACACCTTCCTTTTAAATACAATATTTTTCTGAAAAATCGACATATCAAATCTATTTTTCCATCAAAGTCTTCTGATATTTCAAATACTCTTTGCAATTCATATCCTTGGTGTACATATTCCCGCCTTAACAAATAAGTGTTAATTCTCACCTGGTTTTTTATTTTTTTAGCTACTGCAAAAGCATATTGAGACATCTGGTTACCCAAGCCTCCAGACAATAAAACAATATCCATTACACCTATTTACTAATTTATAATTACAATTTTGTTAATTCAAAAATAGCACATCCATAATTACATTTATAATTATCATCAATTGACTCCAAATTCAATTTTTGTCTAGGATAAAAATCTCCCTTATCATCTACATACGAAAAATAGTCTATATGATAATAAGGTTGTATCAGCTCTAATAAATATTTCAAAGAGAAGACCCTCTGCCCATGAAACTCAACACGTTGTTCTCCCATTGGTACTGAGAAATAGAATTTTCCATTCTTTTTCAACATCTTTGTAATATTATTAAACCCTATTAGATAACCTTCAAAACATATTTTATCCCCATATCTTCCTAGACCAAAATGTTCCAGCGCATGTAAACAAGATATGGAATCCGTTGAATTAACAAACATATCATTCAGCTCCATTATGTCACACTGAATAAAATGGACATTAGGAATATCGCTATTTAAAGGTCTAATATCCAAAACATCTATCTTTCTATATGATGCAACATGAGTAACAAATCCATCAATTCTACTTCCAATATCCATATGCCGTACCGGATTATTTAAATATATACGTTGTGCAATATAAATATCCTGAAAAAAATATGCACCTTTTGAAATACCTGCATTATCAACTGCGTCTTCATAATATGGATAAAATTTCTTTACTTGGAATAAAGTATTCAAATTTGATTTTTCTTTTTGAGACAAAAATTGTTTCCAATCTTTTTTCAATTTACGATACTTATTTAGTGAAAAATACCCACTATATATTGTTATACCAAACAACAAATATGTAATTGAATTAATTTTATTACATATCTTTTTTCTAAATATTGATTTCATATTTTACAAATTATTTATTCTTCAAAATATAAGAAATACTCTCTCTCAATACAACAGACCTCGTTAGCCACAATATCAAAATATACAGTACCGCTACAATAACAATTTTGGCAGTAAGCAAATAATACAAATTATTAATACCTATTGTTGCAAACCAAGATATAGAAAAACAGAAAAAAACGAGTAATAAATAAGGAGAAATATCCCGCAATAACTCAATTGTTTGAATACCAATATATTTTTTACCACAAAAATGCCATCCAAAATTTAATAAAAGAGTAAGAGCGGAACATCCTATTATCATTGGGAAAATCCCATAAGAAGCTAAAAATAAAGCCAATAATAAATTAAGACCATAAAAAGTAGAACTTATATAAAGTATAATGTTCGACTTGCCATGAGAAAATAGTATTGCCCAATATAAATTAGTAATAAAACTAAATGAATACGCAATAGTCAGAATTTGAAGATAAGGAACACTATTGAGCCACTTTTCTCCAACTGTTAGTAATATAAACTCTTTGGCGACAAAAGCCAGTCCAAATAATACAGGAAAAGAAATAAAAGCACCAAATCGTAACATTTTTCTAAAAACTTTCTTCTGTCGTTCTTTATCATCCGCGACCTCAACCAAAACAGGTTGTGCCACCCCCTGTATCATATTGCTTATTGTCATATTCCCTAAGACCATCCATTTATTCCCTTGTGAATAGTAACCCGTATCTGTATCTGTATAGAATTTACCCAACAGTACAGAAAAAATATTCATATTCACTTGCCCTAAAATATTATTAAATAATATTTTAGAACTAAATCCAAACATTTCTTTGATTGGAGAAAGATCAAAAGAAAGGGTTGGTCTCCACCCAGAAAAATACCAACGCAATAAAGTAGCAACCAAGCATTGAGAAACTAATTGTATAGCTAATCCCCAATAGGCAAAACCCAGCAATGCAAATATTAAGCCAACTCCTCCTGAAACAGATACAGCTACGACATCAATAATACCGCGTTGCTTGACCTTTAACTTCTTAAATAAAATAGCATTATGTGCTATCCCAAAACTTGAAATCAAGAAACTTAAAAATAGTACACGGGAAAGATTAAGAAGAACCGGTTTATTATAAAATTGGGCAATCAGAGGAGCTGCAAGAAATAAAATCATATAAATAACGATTCCACAAAACGCACTAAACCAAAAGACAGCATTATAGTCCTCATGCCGAATAGTCTTTTTATTAATCAATGCCGTAGTAAAGCCGCTATCCATAATCGTATTGGCAATAGCACTAAAAATAGCAAGCATAGCCACCAATCCATAGTCATCCGGACTAAGTATACGGGCTATCACAATCCCAAATACCATACCTATTATTTGTTGGAAGAATGTACTAATCCCTCCCCAAAAAAGGCCTTTAGCCGTTTTATCTTTCAAAGTTTCCTCAGCCATTTATTCTTTCCTATCATCACCTTTTATCCAACCTCAACCTAGTTTTTGCATTAAGCGGAGAAATGACCGAATGTCACCAATTCACTTCCTTCAGCTTTCAGTCTTTGTTTGAGCTTATTCCAGTACTTCCGACCATCTACACTCTCTGTCAATACACTCACCACATCTACTATGGAGAAATACCATTCTTCCGTTTCGTCGTCCCAAAGAGTACGAACTTTCTTCTCCTCGAAAATTTTAATAGCTTCTTTCCTAGTCATTGTCTTGGTTTTTATTTATTCTTAATTTATTTTGCAAAACAACTGTCATACTATCATCAACATCATTACACCGATTGTAAATCAATTATTACAACAAATGACAGTATACATGATAGATACAAATTACCCTCTCATACTATCATAAAAACAGCTATCTTTTTTCAAACAGTATATTGCTTATTTTCAAATATATAACTATATAAACTCATTGAGACCCGGGTCTTAACCATCTCCACACCCGGGTGTCAGCATCACTCAGACCGGGGTATAAAAACTGTCGAAATAGGGGTCCCGGGAAAATTTTCTCCCTGTTTTAGCTAAAAAAGATAACTACTTTGACAAATTAAATGCCATACTTAACACAGAACAGACAGAGAGTAAGACGGTAATGACAGTTTATGATAGTTCTATGATAGATAAATTCATCAACCATCATAGTTACACATCCCGTAAATCAAAGAGTACAAACAAAATATGATAGTATGATAGTTATTTTTCAAAAAACTTCTTTATGACCAACCACTCTTATCTTCTTTTCACCGTATGCTTAAACTTTAAAACAGCCAGATTCAATTCTATTGTCGTTTCCGAATCTGTTACTTTCGGTTCATCATCTAATAAGTCAGCCATTAACTCACTCGTGCGCTGCATAAGTGTTTTCTGCTGTGCTTCATCGGCGGTAGGTAACTGTAAAACAGTTCTGGACAATTCCTTGATTCTTGCAAAAGCTTCAACGATTGCGATTGTTGTCTGCGTTGCCTTATTACTTTTCAGGATTGTTGCCAACATGTAAAGTCCTTTTTCAGTAAAAGCTGTCGGAAGAGCTGTTGAATGTTTTAAAGGATTGAACCGGTCAAAATTTTTGACCAGTTCGGCTTTCTCAACTTTATTACATTCGATTAAATATCCGGCAGGAAATTTATCCGGATTATTTTTGACTGCCTGATTTATTTCTTTTGTTTCTACATCATAAAGCATAGCGACATCCCTGTCAAGCAGAACTCTTTGATCCCGTAATTCAATTATGCAACTTTCTACATCACTGAATCTAATCACATTTTCTTTCATAGTTAATTAATTTTAGTTTACAATATGTATTCTACCTCCCTATACAATGATAAACAAACCCGTTCTCCTCCATCTCCTTGATATCATAAATATTACGGCCATCAAGAACCAGTGGAGTAGCCATCAGTTTCTTTATGGCAGACCAGGAAGGCATACGGAACTCTTTCCATTCCGTTACAAGCATCAGGGCATTGGCATCCACTACTGCATCATAAATATCTTTTGCATAATGAATCGCATCTCCGATACGACGTTTTGATTCTTCTACTGCTACAGGATCGTAAGCATATACTTCACAACCTGCCGCCAACAGTTTTTCTATCAAAACCAAAGAAGGAGCTTCACGCATATCGTCTGTTTCAGGCTTAAAAGCCAGTCCCCAGATAGCGATACGTTTACCTTTCAGGTCTCCATTAAAATGCTTTTCGAGTTTATGGAACAAAAGAGATTTCTGTTCATCATTTACTTCCTCGACTGCCTGAAGGATACGCATCGGATAATTATTTTGCTTGGCTGTATTGATCAATGCTTTCACATCTTTAGGAAAACATGAACCGCCATAACCGATACCGGCATACAGGAAACGGTTACCGATACGATTGTCGGAACCGATACCTTTACGTACCATATTTACATCCGCACCGATAATCTCACACAAGTTGGCAATATCGTTCATAAAACTGATACGGGTAGCCAACATGGCATTCGCAGCATATTTAGTCATCTCGGCAGATGGCACATCCATAAAAATTACACGGAAATTGTTTAAAAGGAAAGGACGGTACAGACGAGTCATCAGCTCTTCTGCACGCTCAGATTCTACACCAACAACAACACGATCCGGACTCATAAAGTCGCTGATCGCTGCTCCTTCCTTCAGAAATTCAGGATTAGAAGCGACATCGAACTCGATCTCTACTCCACGTTTATCCAGTTCTTCCTGGATAGCCCGGCGTACTTTCTTTGCCGTGCCAACGGGAACCGTACTCTTTGTTACGACCAGAATATGTTTCTTCATATTCCGACCGACAGTACGAGCTACCTCAAGCACATACTTCAAATCGGCACTACCATCCTCATCGGGAGGCGTACCTACGGCACTGAACAAAACTTCCACTTCGCCCAGACATTCAGTAAGATCGGTTGTAAAGTGTAATCTTCCGGCCTGCTGGTTACGATGGACCATATCTTCCAGACCGGGTTCATAGATAGGGATTATCCCCTTTTTAAGGTTTTCAATTTTTTCGGTGTTAACATCTACACAAAAAACTTCGGTCCCCATTTCTGCAAAACAGGTTCCGGTAACCAGGCCGACATAGCCTGTTCCTACTATCGCTATTTTCATAATTTATAATCAAAATGCAAAATTAAAGGCTCTTGAAATATTTAATTGTATCTATCAAACCTTCTTCCAAACGGATTTTAGGTTCCCAGCCATTCAGTTTTTCTTTTGCTAAAGTAATATCCGGTTTACGCTGTTTCGGATCATCAGAAGGAAGAGGGGTAAATATTATTTTTGATTTCGAATTAGTCATCTTCAATACTAACTCGGCCAACTCCAGCATGGTAAATTCTCTCGGATTTCCCAAATTGACAGGTCCGGTAAAGTTTTCGGAAGCCATCATACGAATCATACCTTCCACCAGGTCGTCGACATACTGGAAGCTACGGGTTTGCTTTCCATCTCCGTAAATAGTAATATCTTCGCCTTTCAACGCCTGCATGATAAAGTTGGAAACAACCCGGCCGTCATCCGGACGCATACGGGGACCATAGGTATTGAAAATACGGATAATCTTGACATCTACCTTATTCTGACGATGATAATCCATGAATAAAGTTTCCGCACAACGTTTGCCCTCATCATAACAACTGCGCAAACCGATCGGATTCACGTTTCCCCAATAACTTTCTTCCTGGGGATGGACGATCGGATCACCGTAAACTTCACTGGTAGAAGCCTGAAGAATACGTGCTTTGGTACGTTTAGCCAACCCAAGCATATTGATGGCACCGATAACAGATGTTTTAGTCGTACTCACCGGATCGAACTGGTAATGTATCGGAGATGCCGGACAAGCCAGATTATAAATCTCATCGACCTCTACATAATACGGGAATGTCACATCATGGCGAACCAGCTCAAAATAGGGATTGTCCAGTAAATGAACAATGTTTTGTTTCAGACCTGTAAAATAATTATCCATACAAATCACATTGTTCCCGTCTTTCAGCAGGCGTTCGCAAAGATGAGAGCCGATAAAACCGGCTCCTCCGGTAACTAAAATCTGTTTCATGCTATCTGTTCAATTTGAGTTTCTCTATATATCTCAGTCCTTTTCATAAGAATGAGAGCACAACAATGTTGGTCAGTCCCATGCCGGAAATGACAAAACTTCCACAAAGATAGGAATTTGAAGGGATTCTTTCCCTTCTAAAATCGTTATTTATATAAAAGGGAAATTACCGATCATTATTTCTTATTCAGAATCGTTACTTTTGAGCATAGATACGTTGTATTATATCTACGACTTTCATACCTTCTAATACATTCGTTGTAATACATTCCGAACCGGAGCCAGAAAGGACACGGACCACATTGCGGATCACGAAATTATGATTCTGAGCCGATCCCTTGTAAGGGCCGTAATCATTACCCGGGTTGGTTGGAGCCAGTTCGGGCATCTCATACTCCTTCACATGGCAATATTCCACTTCGTTCATATATTGTCCGCCGATCTTTACGCTGCCATTCTCTGCCACGATCAGCATGCTGCTTTCCATATTTTTGTCCCAGACAGCAGTCGAATAACTCAGACTACCCATTCCTCCGTTCACGAAATTGAAGTTCACAAAGCCGGAATCTTCAAAAGAGGTCAGTTTATCATGATTGAAATCGGCAAAACGGGCCTGGATATTACAGATATCCCCGAACAACCAATACATGATATCGATAAAATGGGAGAACTGGGTGAAGAGCGTTCCTCCGTCCAGCGCAGCATCACCGTGCCAGCCACCGGGTTTATAATAGCGTTCATCACGGTTCCAATAGCAGTTCAACTGAACCATGTATATTTTACCCAACTTGCCGGAGTCGATCATATCCTTAATCCACACGGAAGGAGGGGAATAGCGGTTCTGCATGACGCAAAATACCTGTTTACGGTATTTCAAAGAAGCATACACTACCTTCTCCGCATCAGCCAGTGTCAGCGCCATCGGTTTTTCTATCACCACATTACAACCGGCTTCGATAGCTTGTACCGCCATAGACGCATGCAAACCGTTCGGAGTACAGATATTAATGACATCTATCTGAATGCCACTCTGCAATAATTCCTGCAAACCGGCAAAAAAAGGGACTTCATACCCCTCTATTCCCAATTCTTCGCGAGGACGGATATCGCATAAAGCGACTAATTCGGCATCCTGATCACGGGTTACCATCTCGGCATGGCGCTTTCCGATATGACCACAACCGACTACGGCGAATTTTATCTTATTTTCTTTCATATTTTTCTATTCTCTAACTCCTTTACCAATACATCTATTATATATTCCTGTTCTTCCACTGTCATCTCCGTATGGATCGGCAAAGATAGAACACAGTTGCTTAAACGGGCTGCTGTTTCCATACTTCCGGGGGTACGTGCCATCCATTTATAGGCATCTTGTGCTTGTAAAGGAACGGGATAGTATACCATGGTAGGAATACCTTTCTCTTTAAGGGCCGCTTGTAATGCCTCCCGATGCTTTGCCGTATCCGAATATTCCGGAACCGGTTTCAACTGAACCGTATATTGATGATAGACATGTGTAGAGAAATCACTCTTCTTCGGAAGAATCAACTGCTCGCATGAAGCCAAACCTTCGTCATATCTTCGGGCAACGACCTGCCGGGCTTTCGTAAACTCGTCGATATACTTCAGCTTCACATCCAAAACAGCGGCATGCAGGGTATCCAGACGAGAGTTACATCCTATCAACTTATGATGATATTTAACTTCCTGACCATGATTTGCGATCATACGGATACGCTTTGCCAGACTCTCATCAGAAGTCATTAAAGCGCCTCCGTCACCAAAACAGGCCAGCGGCTTGGATGGGAAAAACGAAGTCGTACCGATAACGCCCATTGTCCCTGTTTTCTTCACCTGTCCATCCGGGAAAGTATATTCCGCACCAACGGACTGCGCATTATCTTCTATCACATGAAGATGATACATGCCGGCTATTCTCAGGATCGGAGCCATATCGCAGGACTGGCCGAACAGGTGAACTACAATAATTGCCTTGGTATTACGGGATATAGATTCTTCTATTTTACGGGGATCGATATTATAGGTTCGCGGATCTACATCCACCAGCACAGGAGTCAATCCCAGCAAAGCGATCACTTCGGCAGCCGCCACATAGGTAAATGCCGGAACAATCACCTCATCCCCCGGCTGCAACTGCAACGCCATCAAAGCGATCTGAAGAGCATCCGTACCGTTCCCGCAAGGAACCACATAGGGAATATCCAAATAATCAGCCAGATGATCACCAAAAGCTTTCACCTGAGGACCGTTGATAAAGGCACTGCTTTCAATAACAGTTTGCATGGCTGCATCTATCTCCTCTTTCAGGCGATGATACTGACCTTGCAAGTCAACCATTTGTATATGTCTATCAAGCATCTTTCCTATTGTATACCACTGTTTATCTTCTGAAGATT
>OGJU01000999.1_pt1 | contig 22143 bp, 18 predicted proteins | sample 1572251 | NCBI WGS metagenome assembly OGJU01 (sample SAMEA2582144, study PRJEB24529) | metagenome | biome: Human gut stool | place: China | collected 2011
CCATTTGCCTTCTTTTCCGGCCTTCCTTATCCTTCTTGACCGTGTATCATCATTCGAGCCGTTAAATATAGATAGAACCGTAACTGTAAACAAAGAGACAGATCACAGCTCTTATATCTGTAAAAAAGATGAGCGAACATACGAAAGAGCAGGAAAAAAGAAAGGCTCCTGCCGCATGTACACCATGTCCGATGTGCCTGAATATAAGGAAATATCGGATCAGTGGTTGGTAGCGGAGAATGAATTGACGGTATACCGGGATCGGTGCATGAAAGAGGGAATAAAGCTCTTTGCCAGATATTTTCGGGACCTGTGGGACTGAGATCATTTTTTGAGAGACATATCGTAGTTCTCTAATACAATCCAACATTCTCTTGAACGTTTTCTTACACGATGCTATACTATAACCATCGGTAGACGGTTTACCCGTGTTTATATGTTTAGCTACAAAAAATAGCCGCTCACACTTTGCGAGGGTATGGGACGGTTATTTTTGAGTTTTATTATTATCGCGACAATCTTCTAGCCGAGTCCAAAGCATGTGAAGATAAGCTCAACAATGCGATTACCTCTTCTATATTCATGGCTAAGTCCTCCTTTCATGAGATTTCCTTTCGGATTTCTATGTAATCGGAGGGTCACAGTCCCTCCGCAGAGGGGCAAACCGCCTGCCGTGTTGCGCAATTAGACGGTGCTGCTTGAGACGGATATCTAAGCGGACATTTTGTACAGGGCATATTTCTAGCAAAACTTGCAACCCATTTCATGGACCAAGTACAACGAGGCTGTCGCATTAGCAATGTTTTTGCTAGGCGACAGCCCCTCCACGTAGAAGCAAAGAATTTTTGGATAGCTATGCTAAGAGTCTCGTCCAGTCTTCGGACTGACACAAATAATAAGGCGCATTATTTATAACCTCATTATAGGCTTTTTCTCCCTCGAAAGAGTCAACAACAGCCTGCTCTTCCGGATCCATATCGGAATATCGCTTTTTTCCGTAAGAAGGTGGAAGCCAGCCTTTGTGCTGTGAACCAAAAATATTAAATTTCTTTAACAGCTCCTCATTCTCAAACACAATATGACAGGTTCCTTTCTTGTAGAAGGTGACACTTCCATATTTCAGCTTGATATTTTTAGTCTGCTGCTCCTCCTTTGCGGCTTTAAGAGTTGCCTCCAGATCAACAGCATCTGTCAGTCCACCATCCAGATAATTCAGGCATTTTTCAATGTCCTGAAGTTTGCGTATAACATCGTATCTGGTAGGATCAAATCCGCCGAAACTATACTGTAAGTTATGATATCCTGTAAGAGGAATGATCACCTTTTTATTTATAAACCAGGATTTGTTTGTTTTCCAACCATTATAGTAATGGATGTTATTTGATGTTTCGTCATAATAACTGTACTTATGGCTGAATTCATCGAAGAGGCTAATAATCGTATCTTCGACTCCCTGATTTATACTTCTACACATCTCAATTTTTAATTCGTAGATATTGTGCAGAGAGAACTCATAATCTTTGAGTTCATTGATTCTCTTGCAATATTCTCTGCGGAGATTTTCCGTCAGCACTCCGATGAACTTCGGGTTATTGAAGAGTGCTTCCCAGTATTTTCCCCGAATCTCCCGGATAAAGTTATTGACTGTGCCGGGTTCTTTCCCGACTGTCAGAGAAAGGACACAGCCACCGCTCTGGGTAACTTCTCCAGTGGACGGATCCTTTTCGTAGGACCTCATGATATGCGGAGCCATCGCACGGTACTCTTTGATCAGCTGGATTCCTGCTGCCATTTCCAACTTATACTGTCTCACGATCGTACGGATGAGATCATTTTCTGCTAACTGGGTATCTTCGTATTCTGGAACGACACACTCTTCGTCCCGAGCGCGAACCAGCTTATCGAAAATGAAGGATTTCTTGGCAGGAGCCGGGATATTCACTTTAATAAGGGCAATCTCCACATCCGTTTTCCGCTCTGCATTGGAAAATGTATCTGACATGTATTGAATGTCTGCGTGATATTCCTCCAATTTCCGCACCAGAGCAAGCCGTTCATTGGTGCATGGATTTCTTAAGGTTTCTGCGTTTAACAGACAGATGATTGCACCTCCGGAAGCTTCCTGCATCGTAAGTGCCCGGGTTAGGTGATTGCATCCATTCGAAAATGGCGGGTTCATGATGATGAGGTCATATTCTTTCATGGTATCATAGGTAAGAAAATCATCATGGACAACCCGGTAGCCTTTTCCTGTCAAAATATGCCTGAGATCGGAATTGATCTCAATGCAGTCTATATCAAGACGAGGTTCCTGGTCCCAACGGGATTGAGGAGCCGTCTTTTTTCTGATCGCATCTACAATATCCCCCTTTCCAGCGGAAGGTTCTAGTATACTCTTTATCATATAAAAATTAACAGTAGAGAGCATTTTCTCAATCAAATTATACGGTGTCGGATAAAAGTCTTTTGTATTCTCAAACATTTTTTATTCTCCTTTTTTGTTTTTCTATTACCATGGAAAGCAGCAATATAATTCGTTGCTCTTCATGGTGCCAACTTCAAATAAATAGGATCCATTTTCCCAATAATCGGAATCTCGGTCTAATGGATCCATAATTTTGCGTTTCGGATATTTCTGATAGAAGAGTTTTACTGCTTCTTCATAGGACATTGCGCAAATAATGCCCTTATCCCCTTCGCTGTTTTCGTAAGCAAAAATTTTGCCTTTATGAAATTTCTTTCTCTTCGCCACTTGGCTCTCCTTTCATCAAATTTTTTTCTGGTTGTGTTTGCACGATTCTCGTGCCACTCCCCTCCTTTGCATATATTTCAGTTTTTTGCACAAAAAAAGGTCCACGGCTCCCGAAGGAGCAATGGACCTAATTTCCTTTTACATGTGATGCAAAAAACTGATGCCTATAGTATATCAGCTTTTGCGGAAATTGTCTACTGTATGATTAGCCAATGCAGATAATATTTTTGTTGGACATCAACCAGGCTTGCATTTGCCGGTCTTTATCCATAAGAACCATTGTTAAATCTGCGCGTTTCTCCCGAAGGAGGTATTTAAGGTAATCGGTACAGTTGATTGCCGCAAATACATAGTAATTTTTCTCTTTTTCCGGAATTGTTGGATCAATAACCTTTCCCTCTGGTGAAAGGAAAAAAGCATGACGGAAATAGAGATTGTCAACAGTGCCAGAACTCATGTATCCAAATGCAATCTGATAAGGATGTGCCTTTGTGTCAAAAATGATACGCTTTATGTTATCATAGCACTGTTTTGGCTGGATACATGCCTTAAATGTTTCATAAAAAGATTTGCTTTGCGCAATGTCCTTTTCATAGGTAATATAATTCATTCTGTACGTCATTTATACGTGGAGAGCAGCGTCATCAGCTGCTCTTTTTCATTGGCATTTAATTTATGTGCCCCGTAACGGAGATCATCATATCCAGATATCACAGAGAGATCAAATCCGTCTGCGTCCAGACAAAGAAGATGCTCCAGGCTTACATGGAATAATTTCATATATGCAATAAGAATCTCAAATCCCGGAATGATGCCCCCACGCTCATAAAGGCTGAGAGTGGATTGCGCGATTCCTAACAGCAATGACAGCTCTACCTGTTTCATTCGTGCGTTTGTCCGCAATGTACGAAGTCGTTTTCCAATTTCCCGAGTATCGAGCGGTTCCAATTGCATTGTTTCATATCCCTTCTTTATCTGTATATTATAATTTATATTATCACATATACGAATATTTGTAAATCGTGATATTATAATTCATAATATCATAATAATAACGTGTCGCTGAGGCTATATGCCTACGCTATGGACACCAGACACTTTTATTTATCCTGTCCACCCTCCGGTATTGACACGAAGCTTTCTTGGAAATGTATGCCTAAGCCATGCGTATAGCCATTTTGTAGAGCTATTTGCTACCTTATGCGTCCCAAGAAGCTGCCAAAGGCGAATCGGATGATCGTTCCACTCAAACTCATAGAAATCACATAAGGTATAGGCACCATCTCCTGCTGCCTTTAGATGTTCCTGAAGTTTTTTATTATCCAGACAGGAAAAATCGAGCTTTGTAAGTGTATGCTGAAGCACTTTGCAGCTGCTCATACAGCTTTCTTTGCAGTTCTCAGCATATTCTCTCCAATCCGGCTCAGGGTCATCGTAATACGAAACATAACGGGCAAACTGGACACATACCTGGGAAATACTGTCGAGAAAGGACAGGCAAAGTTCCTTATACTGTTCGGGTGATATTTCTGTGTTTGCCCTGGACACATGGATCCATTCCGGTTGGATCGGTTCCGAATATGTCCACTCTTCGTATTCCTGGTAGGGGTAGTGATCAAGTTTTTCCGGATTCAGCTTTTCTGCATCAATGCGAAGCAGTACATTTTTTTCCAGAAGGATTTTCCAGTACGGAATACTCTTTTTATCAGAAAGATAGATCCGAGCCTCTTCTTCCTCAACGATTCGGCTGCGTTCGCCGATTAACGGCTTCAGCCCTTCCTGTAAAATGCGTTTTGCTGTGTTCGTGTCCGTAAGGTGATATAAGTATCGCATCGTTTTTTTCTGCTCCTTTCAGTTCAGTATATAACAAAACAGGATGTTTTGCGGCTTCAGATATGATATTGAAGCCGTTTTACATCCTGTCATTGTTTTCTTATCTTGTGATATATTGCCATTGTCCGATCCCTACATGCTTCAGCAGACCTGCCTGAGCAAGCTGCTGCAACGTCTGTCGGATTTTGGCTTTCCAGTTCGGGTTGGACAGCGTCTTTTTTCTTCCTTCCAATTCCCTATAGAAAAAATCTCCGGAAAGAATCCCTTCAGAGGATCTTGCAATGCTCATGATGATATCCTTCCAGGTGGCATATAAGCTGTCACGAATATCCAGGGAGTATTTTTTCGGAATGACATAAGAAATCTCATACCCGCTGGGCTTTTTGATCACAGCGATCATCTCGTGCTCAATCAGAGCATATGGAGATGCTGCCTGGTTCCTATATACTCTGGTGCCGGACATACAGTTATGCTGCATCTTGATGTAGGTCTGCTGCATGGTGCCAGGAATGACGAGATTCTGGTACATGGATCGGTACTGACCTTTGGAACGGATCTCTCCAACCAGGCAGACCTCATATGAGCCGGCTGGCAGCGCATTGTATGCTCGCATCATGGCATAGTTGATGGCGTTCATTTCAGACTCAAAATCCATTTCCTGGATATCGCTTTTAGCGCATCCGATTGTATCTTTCCACATCGCTCCAGAATAATGGATTCCATTTATGGAAGGATACGGGGGATGGAGAAATACCATGTCTGCATGATAGAAGCCGTCTGGAAGGTCCATGGAGTCATCCAGGATATCCATCGTCTGAATCCCATTCCTGGGTGGGTTGGGATTCAGATCGATGCCGGTATAAACTACGTTCATGTCCTTGCAGACATCGTAGGTTGTCCCGGATCCAGCAAATACTTCTGCCATGTGAGAAACATGAAATTTATTGATGAAGAAAGCCGGGATCCATCCAGAGCATGAACCACGATAGCGGCTGCTTCCCCATGGTCCGCGCTCCGGGAAGGAAAGGATGGTTCCTGTGTGGTTTTCTAACTCACGAAGGATTTCTGCTTTCGTCATGCATTCACCATACCTTTCAGATCGGCAATCAGTGCATCAAAGAGCTGATTGAGACGTTCCCGTTCATTGCCAACTGGATAAGCATGGTAAGTTGTTCCGGACATCTCCTCGACGAAACAGTCAGAATGTGCCGTCAGGTAGTCGCTCCGAAGTCCTTTTTCTCTGAGCTTATCTGCGATATAGCAGTCGAACGCTCTCGCAAACATCTCACAGGTACTGCTCCAGTAGCCATGTCCGCTCTTTCTGTGAATCTGATCAAACTTATCCGATGCTACATAAAAGTCGGTAAAGGTTCCATCCTCTTTCCTCTTTAATGCGGAAAGAAGCTTTTTCCAGGATTCCGGGGCATCTGGACTGATCCGGCATTCGCTCGCAAGAAGTTCTGATGAGCCTGGTTTGGAAAAGGTTCCTGCCAGGGAGTGGTCAAGCGCATGCGCCCATTCGTGTGCCAGGCATCCGGCACCTTTCATCCGGGTCAAGTTAATCACTCTGCGCAACGGTTCATAATGTGCCGTTGCTGCTGCCGCTCCGCCCTTTCCTCTGGAACCAAAAGCAATGCTCAAGGTACCGTGAAAGGTCAGATTCTTTGGATCCGTTTCCAGAATATCAGCCAGGTCCATAAGCGCATCATACGCCTGGTTTAAATTCTCCTGGCGTTCCTTATCGCCTAACCAGTTTCCGAATTCTCCGCCACGGAACCCGAAGGTATCCATGAGAAGTTCCGGTGTTGCATGGAAGCCGTTCCGGTAGTCTGTACCTTTCCGTTCCACCCAGGAAAGCTGTGGATAGTGGAATATTGTCTTGGAAGCCCGTGCTGCAGTCTTTTTCGGAGCAATCTCTGCTGCCGCTCTTGCGATTTTCTCAACCGTATCTGCCGCTTCCTTTTCCGTGCAGAGATTATAGGCAATGATGTCCCTGGATCCACTGTCAACGATGATCCAGCTATTTTTTATCCAGGTCTTTTCATATTCCTCTATCTTTTCAGGATAGTAGAAATGGGTGGCATAGCCCTCATGAATCGAAAGATATTTCCGGATCGATGTCCCGCGAGTTTCTGTTTTAAACGCAACATCTTCGCCCTCATAGAAATAGATCTTCAGGCGATTCTTTATTAAAACATAATCCGCATCCTCTTTTGCTACACCAAAGAGCGGATATGACTTTTCGCGGCACAGATCAAACGTGTTTTTCTGGATTGCTTTAAAAAATGATCTGTTGATGACCCCTTCCCATTTTTTCGGAACATCACAGTAATAGGGCGTGATCGGTACAAGGTATCCGTCCGTCTTTAACCAGGTAAGGATCTTCCTTGTTTCATTCATGGATGTGAGTTCCATCACATGATCACGGACTGCCTGGACAAATGCCACATAGCGTTCATTACGGTCTTCGCCCAGCATGGAAGAAGGATCCTTTGGCAGAGACTTACGGACCTCGTTTTTCCAGAAGGAAACGGCTTTATCTGCTCCAGCTGCGATAAGTGAGGTCCAGTCTGGCTTTTCCCAGACATTATCCTTTTTTACGAAGACTTTCTTTTCCTCTGCGGTCATCTCGTACAGGTCGCTAAGACTCAATCCGCGTCCCTTCCAGGTATCTTTTCTTGCTCCTCCGATTTTCTTTCCGAAGTCGTTAATCAGTGTACTATTCATATTTATTCCTCCTCTTCTTTCTGAATCAATTGAAACACGTATTTCTTACCCGCGATGCTCTATAACTATTTGTGATGCTAATTCCCATCCTAGGCAAGTATCAATTTTATTTTGTATATAGTCTCTCTCGTGTCTTTTTCCGTTACATTCCCAACACGGTTTATTTGTATCGCAATAACAGTTATCTGTACCACACCAACGGCAATTCCAACATCTGCACTGCTTACATTGTTTTGATAACATCATTTGTAGTACCACCCTTCCCATGAAATAAAGAAATTGAATTCTAATCTACCTTTTTTGTTTATGATTTTGTGAGACGAATTTTCTTACTCATCTGCATTCTCCTTTCGTTTATGGAGGGGTGATTACGTGGTAACGTCATGCCCCTCTTCATAGTTATTTCAGTTTTTTTTGCACAAAAAAAGGTCCACAGCTCCTGATGGAGCTATGAACCTAATTTCCCTTTACATGTGATACAAAAAACTGATAGCTATATTATATCAGGCATTTTAGAGTTTGTCCACTGCTTTCGCAGCCAAAGCGTGGTCCCTGTATGAGCATTCAGTCGTAACGAAGAATGACGAAATAAATGGAAGAAAACAGATTTGTGTGTTATAATTCCAATGTTACCGCCTCCCAAACTGGTGACAGGAAGGAGGTGCATCAATTGTGGAAAATCTGATGTCTTTTATTGTCGCTGTCATGGCTGTTGTAGCTTGCCACTATATCATCAAATGGTTAGATGGTGACAAATAGCCGGTAACTAGCCTGTAGATGCTCAACTACATAAAACGAGAAGAAAACCCCAGGGATCACGACTCCCTGGGGTTTTCGCTTTGCATCACTGTGGATACTGATATCTTTTTTTGCCTAACGGCATTATAGCATATGCGGAAATTGTTTTCAAGATACCTGGAAAGAAAATTTCATTGACCAAAGCGTGGTCCCAAAGAGATCTGTTTGACAACACGAATATTGTCATGTACAATAAACACAGAGAAGCGGTAAGTTGATCATAAGTGAAATGTGCGAACCTCAAGTGCTCAGGGTTTTTCCGGGAGATTCGCACCATAAAAATGAGAGATTCAACCGCTTATTTATTCATCTCGTCTGTTTGGATGAGAAAATAGAATATACTTATGCGAAATGTAGTCTTTTTACATAAACGGACACTATATTTTGCGGTCGCATCCCGCACGGGATGCGTGGATTTAAGCATTGTTCGTTGTGTAAATGGAGTATGGGTCATAGGTCGCATCCCGCACGGGATGCGTGGATTTAAGCATTGTTATCTCATCAATATAGACATCCGGATCAAAGTCGCATCCCGCAAGGGATGCGTGGATTTAAGCTATAAACAATGCATTGCTTATGATGTTAGTATATGTCGCATCCCGCACGGGATGCGTGGATTTTAGCAACCTCTGTCGTCACTCTCCCAGGACAGACAGGTGTCGCATCCCGCAAGGGATGCGTGGATTTAAGCGTATTATTTTCAGGATCTCGCATACGCGAACCAGAGTCGCATCCCGTGATGGATGCGTGGATTTGAGCAGTCTATCGCGATTATAACCAATATAATGATTTGAGTCGTATTCCCGTGGGATGCGTGGATTTGAGCTTCTTCGTGGTTGCCATATGTGCTTTTGTGTGATGGTCGCATCCTATATGGGATGTGTGGCATCTAGTATGGTAGCGCAAATCTACTTTTGTTAAGCTATCTGTTGAAAAAAGCGTCTGATCACGCAATGATGTAGTGATCAGACGCTTTTTCGTTTGCTAAATAGCTTTTTTTATTTTCTGCCAAACCAACCTTTTAACAAAAGTAAACCGGCAAGAATGGCTGCTAAAGGCACAAAAAATTCGAAGCTCATAGGAAGACCTCCTTCTCCTTCTATCGATATAAATAAATTTTTATTCCTCGAAAATCATATTCTCTTGTTTCTGCGTTGCGAGTACGATCATCCAGGAGTATTGCAATGAAGTCGTTCAAACCGGATTCCTCGTAATCGAAATCCAGAATGTTTGCAGCTTCCGTTGTTATAAAGCCTATTGCAGAGTATTCCTGATAATTTGCCTCAATTTCAATCGGTAAGAATTCATCTGCTTCTAACAGGGGAAGCATCTCCATGATGTCATCTCTATTTAATCCGTCACAGAAATGTTTTTCCTTCAAAACAATGTTAAATTTTTCCACATAATTCTCTCCTTTTAATTTATGCTGGTCTATATGTTACTTTGAAACAGTCCATCTAGGGTTGCAATGGCAGGACTTTAAGCATCTGAATGTACATCCCGTCATACCGTTTGGATCGTCCATCCTTTTGCCATCCAAGATTTACTAAGGTATTGATCTTATCTGCATTCCCTCGTTCTGGAATATTGGTGGAAACGTGGTATGCATAACGATCGCCATCGTTTTTTGTTCCACACGCGTATTGCGTGATAGAGGCATTTGGAAAAAATTGATATAACTCCTTTGCCGCATGCAGAACCTCTAACATATTTTTATATTCCATCGCCATACCCTGGCAGTACTTATATGCCTCTGATTCTTCAAATGGAACGGATGGAAGTTTTTTCCTTTCCAACTCCTCCAGTCTTTTCCCTTCTTTTTTCTTCTCCGCTTCTTCCTTTTCTTTTAATAATACGGATTCATATCCATGAATTTTCATCCATTCCTCATAGCTTTTCTGGAACGATTTTTTGGAAAATCCCATGATGACTATTGGAGAAAAAATCTGACTGCTTAATATTCCGCACAAGTCTCCAACAGCGTCCGTGACATCCAAGATTGAATTCCCATTATAGCAGTGAGTTCCCCATCCCTGATAAATGCGTGGGAGTGGTTCTCCAATCATTTTTTCCACCTGAGCATAATCTGTGAACGACAATGAGGCGTACAGGGTACAGTTCTTTCCTGTTTTATCGTCTTTAAGTGGCGCATATCCGCGGTAGATTCTTGTCAGCGTATCCTCATTGTTTAAGATCACGGAACGAAAAGAGACGAGGCTGCCATTGTCCTCAAGCTGAATCCGTTTTACGAGATCCATTTTTGACACAAACGGATGCAATGCGATCAACGGATCTGGATTAGAGGCTCTGTCCGATTCTGGATCGGTCTCTGCAAAGTCATCTATGTATTCCGGATGCTTTGCGAGAAAGTGTTTTTGAAAAACCAGATCAAGGAATGCTTCTTTGGATGCTTTCAGTTTGTCAGCTACATAGCTGTAGAGTTTTTCACTTCCCCATTCCGCATATTCCTGTTTCATTCGATCCTTTATGTATTCTGCAAGCTGAATACGGATCTTATAGTACACTTCTCGATCCATCTGATCCTTCGTACCGATGAACTCCGGATAGTATTCCTGTTCCGGCTGCTCTTTTCCATTATCAATCTGCCACTGCTTCAGGAGCTTTCTCGGCTTTTTTATAGTCAGCAGATCGGTGAAATCCGGTTTAAATCCATCTCCGTATAATTTGACCCAGAAGGCTCCGATGCGATGAAGATGGAACTTTTCATTGTATTCTTCCGTGAGAACTTTTCCTGGATCGATCCCGCACTGATATTCGGAATGCCGGAGTGCAAGTGGACTGTTTTTCAGGATCGCCAGTTCGGTGTCAGAATGCGTCCCAATAAAATTATCGCGGAACAAGCTGTTCAGATACACAGGCTCGGCATTCAGGATTTTATTCTCATAGCTATTTCTTAATATGAGCATGCAGATCAAGAGAGGCTGGTATGCAGCTGCTCCCATCTGGGAAAACTCCAGTTTCTCGTCATCAATAAAATACTTGGATGCATATCCCTTGCAATCGTGCTCCCCGTATGAAAAAACGAACTCATATGGAAAAATCGAATCTGCGTGGTCTTCTGTCCAGCGTCCATTTCTACTGTACTGATGCTGTCCGATATATTTCTCCGGGACCCGATCGCTCAGGGAAAAGAGGTTCCCGTTGCTTTTGAAGACAAAAGCAAAATATCCATCTGCCGTGTTCTGCTGCCGGATATAGCAGAGATAAATGGCATCCGGCATCTGCTCCAGATGCAAAATGGCATCTGCCATCCGTTCGAATACCAATATACGAGGAGTAAACTTCTCGATCTTTGCAACCGGTCTTCCGGATGTCTGGTACAGATCCAGGCGCAGCTTTTTCAGATCATCAGATACCTGCATAATGGTAGAGATGAACTCATCCTCTTCCATTCCACTGTTCCGATCACCAATCAGTTTCATCTTGGAGACCTGCTGGATCAAGGTGTTCATATCATCGATATAGCCGGTAACCGCCTGTTTATATGCATCAGAATTGAAGTCACGATACATACTTAAAATCCGCTGCAACTCGTCCATATATTCTGGATCATCACCTGCCATAGCAAAGATCAGACTTCCCAGATCGACCCGCTTTTTCAAGCTGTTTAAAAATTCCCGCTTTGCATACATGACAGCGAGAACACCGCTGGGATCATACTCGGAGATAAGCATCTCCATTACTTTTCCAGCCTGATGAAATTTGTAGTTATCGGACAGAAGGTTGAATCTTTTCTGATCCGGATCGTACTTGGCGTATTCTGCAAAGTGGTTCAGGATGTCGTTTAAAGTTTTATCAATTGTCATTATTATTCTCCTTTTGATGCAAGGCTGGATATCTGATCCAGCCTTTGATGTTGTAGTTTTGGGTCGATCATGGAGCCGATCCAAAGTCTGAGTGTTTCGAGCACGTTTTTTCTGTGATCACAGAAGGAAATAATACAGTTGTGACATGTATTGATTACAGAAATCTTACTCTTCTTTTTTGGTTGCGTGTTTGACGCTGCTACCCTCCTTTCATAATGATTCCAGTTATGAACAAAAAAAGGTCCACAATCTACCAAAGACTGTGAACCCAATATCCATGAACAAAAAAATTTCTAATAACTGTTATCGCTATTATAGCAGACGATAGTTTCCTTGTCTACTCTTTTGTTCCTGGATGTTTATCAGATCATGTTCATCGGATATATGTGATTGCGAAAAAATAGCTGGATTTTTGGAATATTGACATTTCACGAAAAATAGAATATGATGTAGGCAGCTAAGAAATGTGACGATTTCCACGCGACAAAACGAAAACCCCAGAGGGGGCTACCTCTGGGGTTTTCTTGTTCGTTAAGCGAACTACTCCTTTTAGGCTGTCGCTGCCTACTTATCTCCGTCCAGCCATTTGCATATGTAGGAACTGATTACTCCGGCGATAACAGAGATAAGAAATGTGACGATATCGTCTCTCACACGACCGGACCTCCTTCCTGCTGGAGGTCCGGAATGCTTTATATCAGGATACATTCTTTGGCAATATTCTGCCAGGCACTCTGTTTTCCAGCGCATTTCTAACGAAAAATCATCAAAGATTCCCAACCACAAAAAAGCTGAAAAACCCTTATTTTGCTTGACTTTTTTAAAAATATCAATTATAATAATATATGTAAATAGATATATTCTTGCCATCAATCAAAAGAGGTCGTTACCATGAAGTCTATGTATACTTATCTGGATCTGGATGATGAATTGCAGGAGCTTACAGAGGAAGAAAAGAACTGGTTTTTTACAACATGCCAGGACTGTCTGAAAGCACTTGGAGTTGAGATCCCGGTCTATGCACTCCGGCATGACCTGCTCATGGGCAAAAGTAAGGATGCTTTGGGAATCTGTTGGAAGATGGCGGATTCGGTTACTGCGGCTCCGAAAGAAGCGTATATCACCATTGACACATACTTTATCCATGAATGCTAGGAGGCAAAGTTCCACGGTAGATGGAACCTCTCGTTTGAGACATTGGAGTCGGTGATCGCGCATGAAGTCGCACATCTTACTGTATGGCGGCATGGGAAGAAACACCGGGAGCTGACGGCTCGTTACTGCGCAGTCATTGATGCTTCCAGGCGGGCTTCGTAGGAAGAGCAACCGTTTCACAAGGATTCAAGAAGTCTCTGATCATGGCATATCGAAACAACATTTCTGTTCAAATCTCCCAACAATCTCCTTTTTCTCCCAAATTACCCCTTGTTTTGGGAGAAAGAGTATACTGGTTGGGAGAAACATGCTGCAGGTTTGTACAAAGAGGATCACCAGATGAAGTTTGAGCACATTGTCAGATACCGGGTATGCTGCTTGAGAAGAATGCGAGACTATATGGAAAAGGACCGGGAAAGAACTGAAAAAAATGGAGGTATCATTCCAAAATGATCGAAAAAGACAGGAAAATTATCAGTCTTGATGAAGCGGTTGCGGATGCAAACGAAAAAAGTAGAAACAGACTGGTAGACGAATCATACGTTGAGGAAGTCATTCAGAAGGTAGAACTTGTCAAAAAGCGGTTCCGGCAGGAATCCGAATGCCAGTCATCTGGAGTTATCCCGCAGGAGAAGCGGGAAAGTCTTAATCAGATCCTGGATTTCCTTGACTGGCTGGAAGACGGCTATGATCCTACGAGAGCGATATCGACCATCTGTGCCAGACAGTTCATGAAGCGGCTTTTAAAATGCTGCCAGGTGGATCTGTTTACATACTTTGAAAATGTAAATGTGAGAGCGGAAATTGCATACGATAAAGCAGTGTGGGAGAGTCTGAAAAGCCGTGTTGTGCTCTGGAATGAAAGTAATTTCATGCAGAAGGTTGTCGCTGCATTTGAAAATAAGGTCTATCCGAGCGCATTTAATGAGAATTGCATGAAACAGTTCCCGCTGCTTTATGTACACTCTGTCGCGGAAGCGGCAGAGAGTCTGAATAAATGCCGGACAGACGTATATATCAAAAAAGGACCGATCGGAAAGCTGATTCGGCTGAATCCGAAGATCCTGATCTTCACTCGCATGTCGGAATGTCTTTTATATCTGGAAAAGCAGGTCGATGGAGTTTATGTATGCTATATTACCCAGCACGAAGAAAATCTTGCCGCACTCAGCTACTTTTCCATCTTCGTAAAAAGCAATGGAACTCTGGTATCAGTTCATAATCGTGAGGATGTGCCGGAATTTCGATATGGAGCCCCTAATGGCTGGCTTTCCTACTGTTCCGATTATACGCTTGGATTTCCCCATAGGGCGGTTTATGGGTTCCTGTATAAAGATGGAAATATAGCACCAAAAGAAGGACTTGAAATGGATTTTGAGAGTCTGGAACCGGACGAAGCCTTCTCCCTTATGGTACATATGTATCTGGTAAAGACGAAATATGAAGGGAAAGAAGTAGCTCAGGAACCCATCTACATCAATTCTCTTATGAAGGACAACTATCTTGCCGAACATGGTTCTGCTGCCCTCTCGGAAGCAGAAAAAAGTGAGATCTTTGCCTGGAACCAGACTTATAAGTGTGGCATTGATCCTAAAGTGGCGGTAAGCACATCGGAATATAATGATCGGTTTGGAATGGATCACCGGGGAGATTTCTGGATGAATCTCTACGGCAGTGACTATGTTCCGGATGCAGATTATGTACAGTCTGCACTTCGCCCTTTTGAGTACAGAGGAAAGGATCTCTGGCTGTACGCGGAGTGCATCGGACCGGCAGAGAGAATGGATCGGGAAGTATACCGTGTGATCAGAAAACACCTGGCGGAAGATATAGACCGCAAGATACAGTCTGAATACCGGTCCCACCCGAATGAGAGCATCAAGGTGTTCTGGCAGCGACTTTTAAGGAGCCGTAAGGAACGTGTGCTTGACTGGATCTGCAAAGCGGAGTATGCAAAGAAGCATCTGTGGATCCCAGGGATAGACAACGCTGCGGAAAAGAACATCCTGGAACATATTGAGGGGAAGTATAAGCCGAAGGAAGTAGACGAGGTATTAAATCGCAATGTTTCCGAGAGCTTAACGAGAAAAGGAGTTTTCAGTGAGGCGATCGATGATCTGACTGGTACAAAATGCACCATCTTTTATCAGATTCGATTTGAAGACTGGAAAGAGATGGAAGCAGTTTACGGGGAAGATCTTCCACTTGTCTTGAAAGGATATCGTTCTCCGAGACTGGGAAAATCAGATAGACCTGATGCTGAAGTGACAGACGCAGTTGGAGACCTGGTATCTCCGATCAATGGACAGGATCTTTCCATGTGCCTGGGATTCAGTAAAAACGGGTTCAAGGCAGTGTACAAAGACTGGTTAAATGAACATGGATATGCGGATGGTCGCAGATCGACCAGATAGCAAAAGCCAAAGCAGAATAAGGGCAGGTGGATAACAAAAGGATCCATCTGCTCTTTTTAAGCGCAAGCTGAAAAGAAAAGGAAAGAAGTCAGAAATACTGCTGCCTCTCTCCTCTTCCAGCCTTAGTAATATTTCGTTTCACCTATCGCGAAAATGGTGAGTGTTCTACTCATGCATTATGTAACTCCTGTAGACGCGGTTTTTCCCCAATTTTTCATCTATCGTATACAGATCTATGTAGGAGGTGTACAATTTCTACTCCGCGTGGCGGCTTGTAATCCGCTGGCTTTCTTGGGTCTACTCATAGTACCGATTGCTGTCGGCGGCAGATATGTCTCCATTCTGAAAAGTCAGTAAATGGCATTATATGGTGAACGCAAGAATTTCACACTATTTTACTGTAAATGATGTAAAATGATCATCAAGACTGGTCTTAGCCATTGTAGGAGGATGATTATGAAAATTAACACCTATTATCGATTTTGTGAATTATGCTTTCATTATGGGAGAAATTGGGATAAGCTCGCTACAGATAAGGAACATGCGATAGAATTTGGACATCGCTATGTCAATCAAGAGCCGGAAATATTTCAGAAAGGGACCTTGCACCGAACAATGGAGTCTGTGATTGCACACTGCGCAGAAAGCATCAATGAGCGTTTGAGACAGGAGGAGAAAGCAGGGAAAGCAGATATTGATCAACAAGTTGCTGATATGATAGCCGCCCACTCATGTAAAAGAGACCTGATCTTATATCGGGGAGTATGTGATGGAGTGTTTCAGGGCATGGTGAAAAATGCGAAGGATGTTCCAGACTGTGATCTGTATGAGAAAGGGTTCCTGTGTACGTCTTTGGTAAAAGGCTGTGAATATGCGTATGATACCAGACTTCGGATCTTTGTTCCTCAAGGATCCAATGTTGTATATCTTGGAAATGTAAATGATGAGCAGGAGAATTATGAGGTCGTAGTCCAGAAAGGCGCGAAATTAAAGATCCTCTCAAAGGATCAACAATATCTAAACTGTCTCCTTATTGGCACATGGGAGAAGTGATGGTATGAATGTCATGCTTTTATCTACGAGAGCGTTGTAAAAATGTTTGCAAAGTATGACATAGGAAATAGCAAAAATGCATGAAAATCCTCCTGCTGCCGCTCTAAAACGCTTAGGACTCAGAATTATTGGCACGGATTTGATAAACATAATCCCCTGATCGATATCTTGGAAAAGCTCCAGAGTCTACCGAACAGGGGACTTTTTGTGAGGATAGGCTTTCCGTGGGATAGCATCCGGAGGCAGCAGGAGGATCCCAGCATCTGCATAATCACAATGAGAACATTTTTTTGCGGAATGTTTTAGTCAATTCCATCATCGAAATCGTCTTCATCCTTAGCGGTCATAAAGAAACAAGCACTTAGGGTTGTCAGAACGATTGGGAACCAATCCAAAATGAAATCCCAAGCTACTTCCAGAAAAAGGATGATTTCTTGTTTGAGTCTATAGCTGTCAAATTTTTTATCCATGTAAAAATGTTGCGCGGGGGACTCTGATCTCTATGAATCGAGAGTGGAATGCGCTCTCCTTTCTGTGAAAATTTTGCAAGTGACCGAGTTATATCGGGATGGCGATCCATTCCGGAGGCTGGCATCATTAGAACATGTCCAGGATGATGTGAAATGGATCGATCGTTTCTGCTGTGATCACAAAGGTTCCTGCTGCCAGGACTTCTTTTTCCTTGCACATGACGCGAAGGGGCTTTTCAGGATAGATGACAGGCGTTCCGGGAGGCAGCAGGAGTACTCCCTCGTCCGTACACCGCTCACATGTATAGGTGTTTTTGATCCTGCGCACCTTTACGCCAACTCTCTCGGTGGAAAGATTGCGCAGATGCCCTTTCAATGGTGCTGACATGACTTCACCTCTTTTATTGTTGGCATGAAACAGGAATCTTTCTGTACCTCAAAAATTTTCAAAGAAAAAGGTAATCGGTACATCGTGTTCCTCGATCAATCCATACTTTAGTGCCAGCCGGTAGTTGAACTCTTTCTTTAGGTTCGCCCATAAGACGGAGCGGATCCGATCCCGGAATACTTCCAACGGCAGAGTGGATTTATACAAATTACATTGCCGGCAGGCTGGCATAAGATTTTCGACCGAATACATATCCTCTTCTGCCATGGACTGGTGAAGGTCTGTGTGCACATAGACCGAGTGTAAATGATCCACCTGCATGTCTTTATATGCAAGATCGCATCCGCAGTAAGCGCATCGATGACCAAACTTCTCATAAACTTCCAGTCTGATCTTTTTTGGTATTGTTTTGTGCTGCGACATTGATGCCTCCGATTGTTTGTTTCTCACACCGTGCGATGGATAGCTGCACTGTACATGGATGAATCCCGCAAGGAATGAGTCACAAAGAAATATATGTATTTGTTTATATTATGATATATTATATTGGATAAAGAGTCAAGGGAAAGGAGAAAACAGGGGATTGCATAAGAATGTGTGAAGTGACGGTTGCGCTTGTCCGTGAATAAGTTCGGATGTCAAGACTTGCCGGGCAGCAGTCATTAGAGAGAAGGAGTAGGAATAGAGGTTTCGCGAAATACGCACTGATTGCGGTAATGTTATTTTGCATTCGATAAGCGTAAAAGCCTGGTGGATGCTGAAATCCACACATTTTGTGAAAAACGTGAAATTGAAAAGTATGTATGCTCTGACCTCTGACAGAGCATACATAAAAGACACCTGATGATCTTGGAAGTATCCCAACTTGAATCCACGCATTTACTGGAAATGCGATAGCAGACCCAATGAAACGAGTAAAAGCTTATTGCGCCTGCTGTATTTATATCTATTCGTGATATGTGCTGCTTCATCCGTCTGAATCCTGTCGAACATATGCCTGTGACATCCGTGCAACAATCATATCATTTGTATAGGCTGGATGTCAAATGGCAATGTGGGGGAAGATCGAGATGAGAATATAGTCAAGACAGCAGATGTCTTCTGTTGCCTTGGATGTTTGGAAATAAATGGGAGCCAGGAGTACTAGAATCCACGCATCCCTTGCGGGATGCGACACTGTTCCGGATTATTCAAAATATTATAGATATTGCTAAAATCCACGCATCCCTTGCGGAATGCGACAAGATCTTCCCCATCCGTCCGGTAAATAACGGAATGCTAAGATCCACGAATCCCTTACGGGATGCGACACAAGGTCAAATAACTCATGGTCGATCGGGCGCTCGCTAAAATCCACGCATCCCTTGCGGGATGCGACAACATCTTACACAACTTATAGAAAAGCCTACGATGCTAAAATCCACGCATCCCTTGCGAGATGCGACAATATCTCCTGCTGCAATTTGAGTTTTTCCTGTGCTAAAATCCACGCATCCCTTGCGAGATGCGACACATCACGCTCTTTCTCAGTCTCATATGTACCAAAGCTAAAATCCACGCATCCCTTGCGGGATGCGACCACTATTTTTCCATTCACGTTTGTAAAATAAGTCGCTAAAATCCACGCATCCCTTGCGGGATGCGACGGCTTAATGGAAGTGTCGGTTCCGGAGATGGTTATGCTAAAATCCACGCATCCCTTGCGGGATGCGACGACTCTTTTCTAATACTCCTGAAAAACATATATGCTAAAATCCACGCATCCCTTGCGGGATGCGGCGTGGAAAAAGAAGAAAAAAATTATATCAAATGGAGCTAAAATCCACGCATCCCTTGCGAGATGCGACCCCTTAATTGATACATTTACACTTTCCTGCTTTATGCTAAAATCCACGCATCCCTTGCGAGATGCGACGGGGGACGGTTATTACCTTGTCCATATCAAGGGTGCTAAAATCCACGCATCCCTTGCGAGATGCGACCGCAAAATATAGTGCCCGTTTATGTAAAAAGACTACATTTCGCGTAAGTATATTCTATTTTCTCATCCAAACATACGAGATGAATAAAAAACGGGCGATATTTCACCTTTTCTGGTGCGAATCGTTCAGGGAAATTCTGAGCACTTGAGATTCGCACGATTCACTTGTGATCAACTTCCCGGTCCGTTGCATTTATTGTACAGGACAGCGCCTATGATGTCAAATGGATCTACGTTTTCCTCCGGATTCCTCCAGATTTATCCCCTCGTGGAAAGCGCTTGCAGGAAGTAATCCTATTTGTTTGAAGGCTGGAGTTGGTTCTTTAATAACCACTGTAATCATCTGTTTGCCGCGTACAGAAGCGTGGACAGTAAAATCTATAAATTCAGGCAGAGTACCACGTCCATAGGAGCCGCTGCACCGCATGGGCGTGGGTGAATGTTCGATGGCTTCTCAAACGGGATTTGAGATGATTGCCTGATTGCGTCAGGTCTACGCTTTTTGATTCTGTTGAGACTGGTGAGAAGGTGATTGTCCAGGCTGGTTCTTTTTCGCTCCTGCTGCCGATGCAACCTGGTATTTGGACCTTCCGATATGACATGCAAGAACTCCCAGGAGAGCCTAAAAAAGCCCCCTGGGAGTTCTTATTATGCTGGGATCCGTTCGTTTCTTAACGGGTCCATACGATATCGCAGTTGATCTGGTAGTTCTCATCGTTTTTTCCGGTAATGCGGACGATGACCTTGTCTCCGACTAACGGAAGTGCGGTGGAGTTTGCGTTAAAGCGGATAAATGCAGATCTCTTGTTGGCAATCTTGCAGAAGATTCCGCGATCGTTTACGTATGTGATCTCTGCAGAGACCTTATCCCCCAGTTCGAAATCGTTGTAGTAACGCTTATCCGGATTCTCTTCGCAGAGTTTGACACTTAAAGCCACACCAAGCTGTTTCGGGCGTAATCCTCTCTTCCCGAGAGCTTCATCATCCACATAGGTGTTTCCCTCTGCATCTGTGAATACACGCTTGATTCCGGTAACCATAAGACGGATCGGATCTCCAGGCTTATACGGAACCTCTTCGTATGGACGGGTTGTCTTTGAAGCGACACGGCGTAACGGCGCATCCCTTAAGTCGCTATAACGGATCCAGGATACATCATTGACATCGATGACCTTCTCAACGCCAAGGGCATCCACGCAGATCGCAGCTCGGTCTACATACTGGACAATGCCGAGGACCGGAGTGCCGACATTGATGGTATATTTATTGTCACGCGTTCTCTCGAACCATTTGGAGCGGGAGATCTTTGCCATGGCTTCTGTTCTGGAAGCAATGACTTCACCAGTCTCCTCATCCAGTTTCTTTACGACAAAGTATACCTGTGCCTCCGTTCTCTTATTGATCATGAGATCCATGTAGTTTAACTTGTCTGCCGGAGTCTCACCACGAACTTCCGACATACGCTCCTTCGGAATGAAGTCTGTGAACGGGATCTTGATCTTGAAGTAGTTATCATCATCCATCGTGATGATGGCAGTCGGCATACCAGGCTTTCCTTCCTCTCTGCTTCTTACGGCAGCTTTGAAGACGGTTCCTTTCTGCACGCTTCCGCTGAGGAGGGATGCGCTCAGTTTCTGATAGGTCTCCCAACGGATGTCCTCATCAGTGATGAGATCTTCCAGATCAGCATCGTCCATGGCGATGGTCGCGTTTCTGTCATCGTTATATAAGCCGCGCTTCTTCGCTTTGGATGCGGTGATCTTCTGGCGTTCATCCATTGCCTTTAAAAAGTCTGCTGCCTGATTCTGGGCTTCTGCATCCAGGTTCCCGATGACGAAATCATCATCTGTCTCTCCGGACATGCTCTGTAAGGACTCCTGGTCTGCGTCTGCAAGTGCATTAACAAGTTCTTCTTTTTTTCTTCTCGGCATAATCGGTACCTCTCTTTTTTTATTTTTCTCCACATTATTTGATTGCTCTCCATAGAGGGCATCACACGATCGTTAGATAGCGGGTGTTCAATCCGGATGCTTATGGAGGGTGGATGAAATCAGTATGATATGAAATCATGAGGATGCTCCTTTCGGTTTTTGTGATGGTTATGGCGCTGTGTTTCGATTCTGCGTATCGATTCTGTGCTTCGGTTGGAATGTGGTGCTTATGGTACGGTTATTTGGATGGCAATCGCCAGGGGCGGATGAGGTCCAGCCTGGAATGATTGGGACTGGATCCTGGGAAAGTGATCCCTGGAATGCATCTTTTCCGTGCCGGGAGCCTGGGAGCGTTTTCTTTGCTTCATGCTTCTTGATATAAAGGAGCAGCAAAACGGACAGACAGGCTTTCTTAGGCAGCAGGACGCGAATCCCGTTCCGGGATCGGAGAGGGTCCTGCTGCCTCACGGCTCCGATCGGGAGTGGGTCTCTTTGTCTTGCCTGGCATCGATGAAGATCCTGGCTGCAGGTTTCATAAGTGTGCGGCTGTGACCGGATGCTTCGGAGTACACTGCTCTCCGGCTGGTCCGGGAGAACGCATCTGCTTTCCAGGTGCATTCTCCTTTTTTTGTCTTCCTTTCCTACTCATCGGATGGCGTGATCTTCTTTAATCCCTTTTTGTGGGTGTCACCCTTCCGCTTGATCCCTACCTCATGCTGGATGGCTGGGGATGCAGCTTCCGCACTCTTTTCAAGAGAGGAGGAAGGGGATGCGGCATGGATGTCAAACACCCGGAAATTTGTCTTCGTAATGG
>OGJU01001027.1_pt1 | contig 21611 bp, 18 predicted proteins | sample 1572251 | NCBI WGS metagenome assembly OGJU01 (sample SAMEA2582144, study PRJEB24529) | metagenome | biome: Human gut stool | place: China | collected 2011
AGCATCTGAGAAATATAAAAGTAACCATCCTTTCAATTTGACAAGTGTAGAGAATCTTCCACAAGCTATAGCCAATCCGATAGCGGTATTTGACAGCAAAACACGAATTGATGCAAAGGTCGTTTTAACAGAACTTGAAAGCAATGGAGATAATTTTGTTGTGGCTATACAGGTGAACCGTAAGGTTGGCAATATTGAAATCAATTCTGTGCGTAGTATTTATCCGAAGGACTATGTTAAGGATATCTATTCATGGATAAACGATGGTTTACTAAAATGGGTCGACAAGAAAAAAGCTACTGATTTTATATCAAATAGCAGTACTCCCGCTAACGTTGATGATAAAAACAGTAGCTTTTCATCTGCCACAAAGATAGTGGAATCTTTTGTAAATCCACCCCTTGACGAGGGAAAAATATCGTCTGCCGTAGATGAATTGGCAAGTGGCCTACATATTCCGATACACATCATCCGGGATGTAAACGATATCACGGACGATAACAAAGATACTCAACGGAAGAAACGAGGGTCCAAAGGTTGGTATGATATGGAAACTGGCGAAGTATATTTGGTTTTGCCCAATGCCGAAAGCATCGCCGACGCACAAGCGACCATTTTACACGAGGTCGTTGCGCATAAAGGGCTTCGCGGACTATTAGGAGAAAAGTTTGACGACATGATGGATTCTGTCTATCGCAACCTACCGGAAGATGTGCGCCGTAAGGTTACCCGTGCCGGACTTTCCCGCTATGGGGGAGACTTCAGGATCGCGACGGAAGAGTATTTGGCTTCTGTTGCAGAAAACGGTGTATCCGAGCCGTCCATTTGGCAAAAGATAAAATCGGCCATCCGCGGATTTTTCCGGTCGTTGGGAATCGATTTGCGTATGCGGGATGAAGATATTGCTTATATGTTATGGAAGAGTAAGAACCGTCTTGAAAAAGGTGATTCACTTGTTACGATCATTCATAAAGTGGCCAAAGATGGAAATATGCGTGATACATTGTTGTTCCGTGATCCGTTGGTTAGTAGCGGAACGATGCTTGCCACTTCGGCAGAAGAACGTCGTAGCATGGTTAGGGCTATTAGAAGCGTGATAGAAGGATTGAAATCAGCCTCACCATCATCCCGGAAGTTCTATCAGCGTTTCCGGGAAGGTTATCAAGATAGGATGATTGCGCTTCGTGAGTTCCAAAAAGAAGTAGAAAAAGAGACTGGACATAAGATACGGGATTTTGAGAATGCGTATGTATATGAAAATACAGCCCAGTCGAAAAGCCAGTATGATGTGGAAAAATTCAAGGAGACGGAGTTTAAGAAGCTGGTGGATGAAGTATCCCGGCTGTCTACTGTGGACGGCCATTTTGATGCCCAGAGAAATCGCGATGTTGAAAACTATATGATGATCAAGCATGGACTTGAAAGGAACAAGAAAATGAGAGAGGATGAGCTGGAGAAGTACAGAAGACGGAAGGAGGATAAACTTGAGCGTGTTAAGAAAGAAATGGAAGATTACTTCACGGAAAAGGAAAAATCAGGTAATTATTCGTCTAAACAGCTTGAAAACATGAGAAAGACCGTTGATAAGAGAATAGAGGAAAGGGAAAATGAAACGTCTGACCTTATAGAGAAGAAACGGATGTCGCTTGAATTGAAGGACTTCTCCGGTCTTACAGCTCTTAGTAAAGAAATTTTTGATTCTGATATGATGGAAGAGCAAAAGCTGAAAGACTGGGCTGAAAAATATGAGAATAGCCACAGCACTAATGGCCTATGGAAAGCGGTGGAAGCTGCCACACAGGCAACGCTGGAAAAGATGTACCAGACGAACTTGATCGGCCGTGAGGAGAGGGATAATCTGCAGAATATGTACGAATATTATATCCCTTTAAAGGAATGGGATGAAACGACGGCCGGCGACCTGTTCGACTATTTCGATGCGGACAAGGATATTGTGTCGAACCCGATAAAGAAAGCCCGTGGGCGTAAGTCAAGGGCTGGTGCCGTACTTGCCAACATCGCTCATGATTACGAAAGCGCTACGATGATGGGGTATAAGAATCTGACAAAACTCCGTTTTGCCAATCTGGTAAGAAATAGTAAGACAAAAGCAGCTGCAGTTTCTAACCAGTGGTACGTAAAAAGTGGAGTAGATGCGGAAGGCAATCCTATGTGGGAGGCTGTTTCGGCCGAAGGTCTGGTGGAAGATCCGGCAGAAAATGCCAAGATCATTAATGATTTCGAGGAAAAGATGAAGGATCTGCGGGAGAAAGGTGAGGCGAAGACTCGTCGCGAAGTGCTTACCCTCGGTGTCCCCGTCAAGGATTGGCAAGAGAAACAACATACTGTCCGTGTAAAAGAAGGAGGCCGTGATTTGCTTGTTTACATCAATGGAGATCCTCGTGTATCACAAGCTATTAATGGGCTAAATAACCAGAATTTGAATAATAGTGTGTTAAAAGCACTGAACCGGATCCGGCAGTTTATGATGCTTAATTACACCTCACGCTCTGTGAACTTCATCATACGAAATTTTGTCCGTGATTTGTTCTATACCAATACGATGAATTTCGTAAGATACGGAGCTGGATTCGAAGGCCGATATCTGAAAAATATCATACCGGCCATAAGGTGTATTGCGCGTGTTTCGTTTGGCTTTGAGGAAAAGGGGGCGAAAGCCAAACAAATGCGTTCGTCTTACGAAACCTTTTTGAAAGGTGGTGGACGTACGGGATTTGTAGCAGTTATGGGGTATGAAAAGTATAAACGTGAGGTTGACCGGATGGTTCGTAAAAGTGCTGGCGGTAGGTTACAAGTAAAAGATGTGTTCAATATGCTGGGAGGTTATTTCGAAACCGTCAACTCTATTATAGAAAACACGTCCCGCTTTGCGACTTATCTGGCTGCCAAAGAAACCGGCATGTCGGAACTACAAAGTATTAGCGCGGCCAAGGAAGCATCCGTGAACTTCAATCGGAGAGGAAGTGGAGCAATGGGTGCTGTGTGTGCGCAGAACTTCTATTTCTTCTTTAATGCGGCCGTTCAGGGATCGCATAATTTCCTTGGTGCAGCGAAAGCAAATCCTGGCCGTGCTTCGGCGGCGATCGCCATGTGGGCAACACTGGGATTTGCCTATTGTATGTTGACGGACCTTCTGTTGGGGGATAACGATGAATATAACGAGATCCCAGATTATGTACGGCAAAACAATGTGATTATTCCGGTAGGAGAAGGAAAATATGTTCTTTTGCCCTTATCTGTGGAACTTCGTGCTTTGTATGGATTGGGTGATATGAGTGCACAATATCTTCGTGGTGAATATAAGGGGCGCAGCTTTACTGCTGATGTGACGGGCAGGATGATGACACTGCTTCCCTTCTCATTCGAAGCTGAAGGCTCAGATAATTGGCTAGAAACAGCAATACGAGTATTTACTCCGGATATGTTTACCCCGATCACCGATGCATACCTTTGGAATCAGAACTTTTTCGGGAAACGGATCACGGGGCGCAACGAGTTTAATAAGTATGTTCCAGAATATCATAAGGTAACGACTGGAACCAGCAAAGCGATAATCAAAGCCTCCGAACGGCTGAATAGTCTGTCGGGAGGCGATTATGCCTCTAAAGGAAAATTGGATTATGCTCTTTTGAATCCTTCTGCCGTAGAGTACCTTTTCGAACAGTACTTAGGTGGCGTAGGTAAAGCCATTGCTCAATGTTACAAAACGGTGGAAGGCGCAGTAACCGGAGATGTGCAGCTTAGGAATATCCCAGTTGTGCGCGGGCTGACCTATGACACAGAAAATATGGTTCCGCGTAATTATACAAACGAACGCTATAACCATTACGTGAAAGAGTATGAAGAGATGCAGAGTAGGGATAGGATGTACCGTAAAGGGCTCGAAGGGGGTAAGGACCTGTCGGGTAATTACAAATCCTTTGCCAATAGTCGTGCATACCGACGTTATCAAACGACCGGCTTTTATAAAAAAGCGATTGAAAGTATGTATGATATGGCCCGCTTGATGGATGGAGAAGAAAAGAAAGCTCTTTACGAACAGGCGAGAAAGACAAAAGAAATGATGATTAACGAATTAGACAAAATAGGAGATGAATAGAAAGTTTTATAACCGTAGATTGAAACCGGGAGTGGAGCGGGGTGGTCGCACCCGGTCAGCTATTAGTTTGACAAAGGCTACAGATGTGCTGAAAGAGGCTGAAAATGCTTGGTGGGGACTTAGTGAGGTTCGCAAGAAGGCTGCACGTTCCCAGATGTATGGATTTGAAGATCAATGGGGCGATCTTGTTATTGATCCAGCAAGTGGGAAGAAAGTGACAGAAAGTGCATATATTCGATCGCAGGGTAAAGTGCCTTTGAAAAACAATGTCATTCGCCCGATTTTGAAAAATATCGACGGACAATTCCGAAATAACCAAACGAAGCCCGTTTGTGTTGTTAGGGACAAAAGGGAAAGTAAGATTGGAGAAATGATGAGCATTGCAATTGAGTATTGCCATCAGATCAACGAAACGACGGAAATGGATGCTGCAAGTTTGACGAATCTTATGCTTTCAGGGTTATGTGCCCAACGGGTAGAGTACGGCATGAATCCGGCTAAACAAAATTTGGATGTGTGGGTTTATCCAACCAATACTTATCGGTTATTCTTCAACACGGATATAGAAGATCCTCGGACATGGGATCTTCGTATTATCGGGGAAATGTATGATATGACTCTTTCCGATATTGTGGCCGCATTTGCCCGTGATAAAACAACCTGTGATGATATTTATCGGATTTACGGTGATCATAACGGGGCTACCTGGGCTGATTCGTTTGGATTACAAGGGGACCAGAACAAAAATAGGGATTTTTATATGCCGTCCCGTCCAGATCTTTGCCGGGTGATTCTTGTTTGGAAAAAGGAAAGTCGGGAAGCACTTTTTTGCCGTGACCTATTGAGTGGGGAATGGTGGTATTCCAATCTTTCCGACAGAAAATCGATAGATGTTTTAAATAAGCAGCGTATGGAAGAAGCGTTAGCTAACGGCATGGACCCGGAAGATGTGCTTCTTGTGGAATATACCTATTCAATTGAGCAATATTGGTACTATCGTTACATGACTCCGTTCGGAGATGTGTTACAGGAAGGGCGTTCACCTTACTGGCATAAAGAGCATAATTACATATTGAACATTTATCCGTTTGTCAATGGTAAAGTCTTTAATTTTGTTGATGACTTTATTGATCAGCAAAAGTACATAAACCGGACGCTTACGATGATCGATTTTATTCGTTCGTCTACTGCGAAAGGACTTCTCATTGTGGATGAAGATGCTTTTCAGGGAATGAGCCGGGAGCAGATTGTAGATGAATATGTGCGTTATAATGGTGTGCTTTTTGTTCGTCTTAAACAGGGCCAGAATATACAGAATATCGTTCATCAATATAACGGATCTGCGGCTGTTGCCGGAGATTACGAACTATTGAACTTACAATTGAAACTTATCAATGATATTTCTGGTGTAAATTCTGCAATGCAAGGCCAAACGCCATCTTCTAATACGCCATCTTCGCTTTATGCCCAGCAGGTTCAGAATTCAAGTATGAATGTTAAAGGCTTGCTTGATTCTTTTCGTAATTTTCAAAAGAAGCGAGACAATAAAGTAATGAAGACGATTCAGCAATTTTATACTTCTGCTCGATATATAGACCTTGCCGGATCGGACTATTCGAAAGAAAGTAAATGGTATGATCCGGAAAAGGTGCAAGATTCAGAAATAGATGTCTATATTACGGCAGGATCGAATACTCCGGTTTATCAAATGGTGATGAATGAGTTCTTGATGGAGCTTTACAAAAATCAGGCAATAAATGTCAAGCAATTGCTTGAAAATTCGTCGCTTCCGTTTGCTGAACGTATCTTGGAAAGTATTAAGCGGGATGAAGCGGAGATGTTGCAGGCCCAAGAGGAAGGTCGTATGGCGCAACTTCAGGGAATTCCTTCTGAGATCATAGGTCAAATCCGGGCATAATTTTAAATAACGAGGCAAGATCATTTCCGATCTTGCCTCGTTTCATATTGTAGCTTCCGATATGACTTTACGGGTTGGTGTAGCTATTGGGGTATTTACGGCAAATGGAAGACCTATCCGATAGCAGATCCATACGCCGATAGCACGAGTCATGAGTCTGTCATCATGCATTCCTTCAACAGCTCCCATTGTTTTACCATCTTCTTTGATTTCAAATGTGTCGTGTTCGTCTACGGCTTCCTCGCATCTTTCGATGTATAAAGAATCCCGTATTGCTTTTGCTTGATGGGAGATAACCATAGGCTTGGTTGATGTGTTGGTGTGAAATCCCCATTTTGCTGGGGCGCCTTGTCTGATTTGGTCGGCCGGGGTGCGACAGTAGAGATTGGAGTAATGCCCTGCTATCTCGTCTAAGATGTATTCGAAATTATTGCCTTCCGTGCCTTCTGTTTCAAGCGTGTTACTTTCTATTACAACCATAGCATCCTCCTCGTCAGCATAAAATGTTGCCATCTGTACAGCCTTCCAAGCGCCTTTATCATGGTCGATATGGCCGTGCCATTCGGCTACCACTTCCGGGATGCCTCCGTCCATCATCCAATAGCGATCAAAGACGGTGATATCCGTGTAGTCGGCTTCATCTGAAACTCCCCCTACATCCATAACGACAATATAACGATTTCGATATCGTTTTGATTTATCCGGCATTTTCCAAATGGACAAGCAGCCTATTTCTTCTTTTGACAACCGAAGATTCTGAAGGCTTTCTACACCCGTTTCTTCCGAACCTGAAATTTCACCATGAAAAATAGGATCGATGCAAGTTTCGCGTAGTTTGAGCGTGTCTGAAAGCCGGAAACGTCGTCGGCCGGTAGATTGAAAGGCTTCTGTTGGAGTGCTTGGATATTCAGAATTCATACGCCAAATATCTTTCATGTCTTTCTTTTTTTCTCTATACCAAGCAATAGCTTCCAGTGTAGCTCCCAGTTTCCAAAGGTCCCATTCGTATTCGTCCATAGAATGGATAAACTCTTCGTGGTTATCAATAGGGATTGAATAAATATCAATATCAAACCATGCTACAAAAATGGGGAGCAGGTTATTTTTACCTTTGACAGCCTGTTGCCATGTACGATGAAAAAAATTACCAACGCCTTTTGCCGTACTTTCCAACCCTAAAATCGTATATGCTGTATCATAAATGGAACCGGATATAGACTGGATAAGGTCCTCCGGCTTTTTGCCTGGTGTAGCTCTCCAAAGTCCAATTTCGGTTAGGTGAGCTCCTGATATGTCACCGCTTCGAAGTGTATCGGGTTTTTGGAAAGATCCGATCGAGACAACACAATTTGTGTTTTGAATGACTTTGTTTTTGCTTGAACCTTCAAAGGGTGTGAATTTAACCGTTTCTCCAAGCAGATAAGAAGGGTATTTGTTTAAAGCCTTTGTGATCATTGCCCGAACGTTTCTTGACTGTGTTTCCACATCTCCACAAATGACGGTATTCCAGTTTCGACGATGTACGAGCATTATCCAAAGCATATAAATTTGGACGAGTGTTGATCCTCCCCACTGTCGTGCTTTTAAGAGGATAAACTTGATAGGCTTTCCGGCCTTTCGTAGTTTTTCAAGTTTATTCAGTACTCTTCTTTGCGCACGGTTTAGTTTAAATGGGATATCTTTTGGGCTCACTTTATCTTTTATAAAGATGAATGAATAGGCCCAGTATTCAAAATCGTATATTATCCGATATTTTATAAATTCAATCCAAAGCTGGTTTAGGGCTTCTTCGGAATACTCCACTTCTTTAATAAATCGGATAATATATCCTTTGAATCCGTATTTGGCGAGTCTACGGATAAACAGGTTTTCTTTTATCAATTCAACCGGTAAATACATATCGCCAATAGGGGAGTCTTTTATTGAAATCTTTTTTCGTTCCCCTACGGCGCCAAGACCGGTGACTGGATTGTATGGTGCGTTTATTATTTCGTGTCTTTTTCTGTTTTCTTCCAAGATATTTTCGATCTCGAAATCATTGTGAATGTCGTGCATAATCGAGATAAAATGAATGAGATTGCTAAAGCTGAAATATGTATTTTCCAATTAATGACATTATAGCCGAATATTGACTGCATTATTAACATTATAAGCAGCATGATTGTATATTTCTGTCGATTCGAATGCCCATCTTGCCATATCTTGCTTAAATACATGCCGATCATGGAAAATATGATGGTTGATGCGCCGAATGTCGGTTTTCCAGAGCAAAAGATTGCAGAAGACAGGATTACAGATATTGGTATTACGATAATTGGGGCTTTGCGTCCATAATATTCTGCAATCACCGGCTTATATATCAGGTATCCGATTGAATTGAAGAACATGTGCATAAAGGTCAGATGTATGAAATTGTATGTAATCAGTTGCCAATATCGGAATCCGGAGGACAGTCCGTAATCGCTTAGATCGTAGTACCGTGATAGGGAATAAAAAAGGATAAATATGAATACCAGGATCATTTTCTTTTTAATTTGTCATTGATAATGCGTACAAATTGCCTTTTTTCGATATAGAAAGAAGGAGCTTCATTATTGATGATGGTTTCCAAATAGCTATATCCCGGATATTTTAGCCCTTTTGCAACAAATTTCCTGAAAATACTGTCGTACATGTCTATTTTCATGGGGTTGTACATGTCCGGTTGTATCCCTCTATACATAAGCGATATGTTTCTGATAGCGACTTCTAAGGTGATGTAATACCTTGGAGCCGGATAAGACATCGCTTTTTCTATGATCGTATTCTTGGGAACCCGGCGTGCAACATCCCCCAATTCTTTTATTGCCCTTTCGTATGCCTTAAATACATCATCTTTTTTTTGCCAGTTCTCTGTTTTTGCCATGAAAAAATGCTTTGGTTTGTTATAATGGTTTAAATATATAACATTATAACAGATTAAACCACAAAATAATGTCTTTACTTTGCTAAAGTAATACTTTAAATATTATTTCATGGATAATAATGTAGGAAACGAAGAAGAAAAAGTACCTGTGGGATCTTCAGGGACGACAAATAAACCTTCCAAGAAACAGGCTTATTTGGATTATATGCGTTCTCGTATGGGAGAGTCTTATGGTGAAGACGAAGACTCTGTTTATTCTGATATGCTTGATTATCGGCAAAAGAATGACGAATCACAAGAGCGTATGACCGAAATACTTTCAAAAGATCCGCGCCTTGCACAAGTCCTTTCGGACATGGCTGGCGGTAAAAGGGGGGCAACTTCGGCTCTTGTACGATATTTCGGAAAGGATATTTTGGGAGCAGAAGAAGGTTCGGACGAGTGGAATGATTTGCAGAATGCCGAGAAAGAGCGCATGGAAGAATTGGAATCCATGCGTAAAAGCAAAGAGGAATACGATGTAAATATTGAAGCGAGTTTACCGGTTCTGGATGAATTTGCCACATCCAGAAAAATCGATATCGATGAATTTCTTGACAGTGCCTACAGCCGGATACTTGAGCCCATTTTCAAAGGAAACTACACTACCGAACTGTTGGAAATGTTATACAATGCCATGAATTATAAGACTGACATTGAAGAATCTTTTCAGTCTGGTGTTGTTGCAGGGAGAAATCAAAAGATTGACAGGATGAGAAAGGATAATGCCGGTGACGGATTGCCAAGATTAGGGGCAAGCACCGCTTCAACGGTTAAACGTGCCGAAAAAAAGCCTTCTTACAAGTCGAGCGTATGGAATGATTAATCAATTTTTAATAAGTAAAGCGATGGGAAAATTTGTAAATTATGTGAGAAACGAAAAGGGATTTATTTTATCCTTGGTGTTAATGATTCTTGGGATTGCGTTTGGAGATGCGTCTGTCCTTATGGCTGAAGGGGTAACTGTTGCTCCGCCAGCACCAGAAGGGGGAACGGCTACGGAAGGCCATGAGGGTTTGCAAACACAGTTAGGAGGGCAGGATACTTCTGTGACCACTTTGGAAAGAGGTGGTGAAACGGGCGATATCATAGCTGAAGACATAGACGAGGATATTGCGAAATTCCGTCCTGATTTTTTCCCGATTGACACGGTTGCCCGAAAAGCGGCAAAGAAAAAGAGAAAAACGAATTATGTTGTCAAGCATTATAATATCGATGCTTCCCGTATCACTTGTATCACGAACGCTGAACATACGGAGTCTGCAAGTAAAAAACGTGTAGCATTGCCTATTGATGCAGCGGACGGCAGTGTGTTTAACGTATATGACACAATCAACGTTCGTGGAGTGGACGGTTATGCAAGCGACGGTTCGACGGTCACTCCCGGTGTGGATCTGATGCTTTATGTTGTGGCACTGGATGCTTCGTCGGGGCTTCCAGTAGTTGTAGCCATTAATGGGAAAAAGCAAAACCCGGCAGACGTGGAATGTTATGTTCCTTCTATTCCGGAGGGCACGGCCTTGTATTGTATGGCCAAGGCCGGCAGCGAAAGCCAGTTGTTCTGTCCTCCGACCAATCAGGCGCCTACGCCTCGCGAAGTCTATATGCAGCGGAAGATGTCCAACACCAAGTTTACCGAATATTTTGAGAATGTAAAGAAAAAGGTGGCCTGGGATAAGGAAGATGTGATGGAAAATGACCTTTGGGAATTCCGTCGCAAATGCGAAGTGTCCTATTTGCTGGGTATCAAGGGTAAGATCGCGATCAAGGATGCGCAATATCCGAATCGTGGAATTGAAAACGTGTATTTTCAGGAGGGTATCATGTGGTCCATCAAGAAACACTATGAATATACGAAAGGTAAGTTCAGCTTTGCGGATTTTATCGGTATTACCAAAATGAAATTTACCGGTAACAACGGAAGCAAGGAAGCCTTTGTAGGTGTCGGCAAGGATTTGTTGGAAGATATGATGACAGTCGATTACACGTTGACGAAAGATATTAACGTGAAATCCAGAGAGAAATGGGGTATCAAATTCCAAGCCTTCGAAAGCTCTTTCGGAACGATGAATGTTGTCCATTTGCCTATTCTGGACGAAGTTGGTTTGTCGGAGATCGGTATTTGTCTTGATCTTGATATGTTGGTTCTCTACAAAATGGAGGAGGAGCGACGGAATATCAATATGGAAACGCAGGGCGAAGCTGCTGAACGCAATGTTACGATTCAGACAGACTGTTTAACGTTGAAAGGATACAGTCATCTGCTGATCAAGCCGAACACGTCCGGTTTCAATGATGCGGAACCAGATCTTGTAAAGGCAAAAACAAATGATGGTGCGACTTTGCCAAGTGAGGGAAATAAGGAAGGCGCTATCCTGTACTTGAAGAAGGATGTCGCATCGACTGGAACCAACGATGAGTTGAAGGCCGGTATGTTGGCTCAGTGGAATGGGACAAAATGGGTAAAGTATGATGGAGATGTCTATATCGGAGCCTGATAATTAATGTTTAATTAGAAAAGGGAGATTCTGCATTTTTTAGATTCTCCCTTTTTAGATAGAGATAAGGTTATGTATAAGAAAATATATGGTACATCGTCTGCCGAACTTTCGACGATTATTAATGTAGGTGGTATTCCAAGACGTATTGAATTTACAGGAGGTGTTCCATCTGGGGTATCACGGGTATCTGCGAGATTTGTAACTTCTGACAAACGGTTGCAAGATGCAATAGAGTCAGACCCAAGGTATGGTGAGCTTTTCTTTCTTGAAGTAATTTCGCCTATGCAGTCTAAAGAGAGAGTAGCAAGCAACGGTAAGGTAAAAGAGTATAATTACATTACGCGTGTTCAGGATGCTATAAACGTGTTAGTCACCAAGCATGGTGTCCAGTTAGATTCTCTGAAGAGTAAACAGGATGTAAAAGAAGCGGCCAAGAAAAAGAGTGTATCATTCCCTAATATGAGATAATCATGACAAAGCAGGGTATAATAGATAAAACCAGAGCGATAATGAATGAGATAGGCGAGGAAGAAAATCTCTCATTGTTATCAGAAGATACAGTAAAGCTGGCAGAGTATATAGAATCTGTTATACCTGATGCTATAAATCTCATAGCACAGGATGAAAATGTCTCTATTGCTTTGTTGAACACCGGAAATATGACATCTGGCGGAACAAGTAGTGAAGGTTGTACGGTAATTCCTTTACCGCAAGATTTTTTACGTTTTGTGTCTCTACGTCTTTCGGGATGGAAAAGAGAGGTCCAGAGAGTTTCTCCATTTGGAAGTGAAGACTATAAAATTCAACACAATGCCGTTACCCGAAGTGGTGTAAATAAACCTTCATGCGTTTTTTCTCATAATAAGACAGGGCTGTGTATAGAATGTTTTCCATCCGGTGAATTACAATATTTCAATTATGTAAAAAGCATGACGGACTTATCTGATGATAGTCTTTCGAATTACGGTGAATCATTAATGCCCGCGATTTGTTACGCTTGTGCTTATTTGGTATATAATATATTCGAGATGCCTAATGTCGCTGAGCGAATGTTGAAAATAGCAGTTCAAGTCCTTCCGAAAATACAATGAGATATCAGTTAGATGAAGATAAGGGTGATTTGTTGTATGAGGTTGAAAATGACAATCTTATACTTAAAATTAAGCCAGAAGTAATCGCGAGTATCGGTACTCCGGGGACTGGTGGTAGTGGCAGTGGTATTTATCATATAAAGCTGAACGATGATATCCGGCCATCGGATACGAATGCTTTTACGGCACTTCGGGCACTGAAGGAGATAGAAGACGCTATACGTGGTGCCATTATAGAAATGGATGGCATGTTTATCCGTAAAGATATAGACGATTACGCATTAGGAAACATCCGATTTCATGAAAGTATCGGTTCACCTGACTTTTTGACCGGTATTGAAGGGGGAAATGGTTGGAAAATTACGGCTGATGGTGGTATTGAAGGTGAATCGGCTGTGATCCGTTCGGATGCAATTATAGGAAACTCCATAGGCAGCCGTGATTTTGCTTCCGGTATGTTCGGTTATGGCTGGCGTATTGATTCGCCTACAGCTTCCGGTACGGTGGACAACTGGACGGTGCGGAAGACATTTAAAGTCTACGAGCTGGTTTATTCCCAAGTGTTGGGGCTGAACGGTTCCCATATCGTGTCAGATTTTAACAAGATAAAGACGGTCACTCCGCTCGGAACACGTCGTTATCGCTGTGAGATGGACGATATGGGGGGCGAAATGTTCATGAATCTTCGGGATGGTGACCTTGTTCGTATCCAGCAACGGGACGGGAAAGGTGGAATCCGTTACTTGTTTGCCGAAGTGGAAAACGTGACATCGGAGAGGTTCGACCTTAAAGTGATCGAGGGCGGGAGCGTGCCAAAGGCAGGTGACGTAGCGTTCCGTATGGGGAACCTTGAGGAGAAGAATCGCCAGGGGCTTATCTATTTGACTTCTTCCGACGATTATGCTCCTTATATAGATGTGCTCGATGAAGTAACCAGTCCGCAACTCATAGCCGACAATACGAAGGTCCGCATCGGGAATCTGGGGGGGCTGACGGTCAACGGGCGTACCCTTACAGGGCATGGCATCTATATTAATGGTGGTATCTTTCAGCATAGCACCTATTACCTGGAAGACGGAAGCACCATTGAGCAGACATTCGAAGTGATGGAAGGCAAGCTCCGTAGCGAGATAGAGGGTGTACGAAATGATATATCTGGGGAAAAGGGGAATATCCTCCGGAACCCTTCGTTTGCGTCCAACACCTATTATTGGGATACGAAGAGCCTGGTGCATTACATCCCAGTCAAAGATGGATGGCTTTGGCTGCCGTCCTCTTTCTATGTGGATAAAGAAACGTATGTTGGTATGTACCGTGACGGAAACCGTCGTGTCTTGAGGATTCTGAACAGTAGTGCCGGTCAGGCAAACGACTTAATGGATATCCCGATGCATTCCAATCCGAGCGAGGATGGAAAATACACCTATTCTTTCTCTTTCCATTACCGGGTATTAAGGGCAGGTACATTGCGTGCCGGGGTGTCCGGATCGGAACTTTACAAAGAAGAAAGTTTGCCTCCTTCGGGCGGTTATACCCTTTATTACCATACCGGTATGTGGGATGAGAAAGGTGATTTCGACATTGCTTTTACAGGAGAAATACTGATATACGGCGTGACGCTCCGTAACGATAGTGCGGCTGACGCGTTCCTCTACCTTGCCACCGGCATAGAGCAGAGCGAGGAGCGGATCAAGCTATGGGCCACGAAACAGATCAAGGATTCCGAAGGAGTGATCACGAGCCGCTATGACAGCCAGCTTAGTATCATGGCGGACGATATCAATGCCCGTGTGACCTATTCAGAATACCAAAACGGGACTAACAGTCTTAAACAACAACTGCAAAGCCAGATCGACATCCAGGCGGATAGTATTGAGGCGGTAACGACTGACGTGAACAATTTGGACCGATATGTAAAGGCCTCTGGTTTCATCACCAAGTCGGGATTCGCTTCGCTTTTTGCGGAAGAAGTTAACGATAGGGAGCTGGTGACTCAGGCTTATGTTTCCACATATGTAGGCAAGCAGTTAAGCACGGTCGCAATAGGTGCAGACCAGATACATTTGGAAGGTTATACTACTGTTAATAGTGGCTTCAGCATAGACGGATCTGGAAATATGACTGCCAAAAACGGGACGTTTAGCGGGACAATTACGGCGAACGGTGGCCAGATTGGCCTTTTCAAGATAATAAATAATCGTCTTGTATGGGAAGGTTTGGATTATTTCGGGGATAAATCCCGCACTATAAAAATGGGTTATGGTAATAATAATGACGGATTGGTTGATGTCGCATTTGGAGCGTCCACACAAGGCCGTTTTGGAGTGAAAGCGATAGGACGTGCTCCCGGTTCAGCAGCGATTTATGGTTCTAGCAAACAATCTCCTTCTTACCCATCCGGAGACACTGTTTGGGCTGCTTGGTTTGATGGCTATATCTATTCAGATGGATATTTCACCAAGAGTCCGAAAGGGAATGTGAGAGGGGGCTTAAAAGGGGCTTATAGAATAGATAACAGCGATACTTGGTTTGTATTTGACAATGGCATAGCCGTTGCTTGTACAAAGCCACGTTCGGTTGATTTTAATACAGATAATTTTTAATCTCAAAAAAATAGAAATTTATGAAACTGAATTTGCATGTGCCGTTCAAAGCTTGGAACGGGGAAGAGATAAAAGAAAGAAAAGGCGAGGAAGAAAAAGCCAAGATGATAGATGAAACGGTAAGCCTGCTTCTTTTCAGCGGGGATTTTATCCGTCCGTCGTCGGATGCCGAGATGGTCGCGAAACAGAAGCTTGCCTCCTATGAATTGTATTGCAAGATATCCAAGGCAAAAGGCGTAGTGGAGCTGACGGCCGAGGAAGCAGCTTTGGTCAAGCAGGCCGCTGCGGTGCTCAATCCGGGAGGATATGGACAGATTGTAGAACTGATAGAAAAAAAGTAGGCATATGGAAACACAGGTATTGACATCAAACGGAACAGTCCAATCCGGTAATGTGTCGGCCGAATATATGGCAACCCATGACCTCTCGGAAAACAAACATTCGTTTGTATCTTACATAAAGAAGGACGGCAAACAGGTAGGGTATATGAACTACTCGGAAGGAAAACGTCTGACCTTGTCGCTTTCTGATCCGGATGCATTGACGGGTGAAGAACAAAAAAGTATTGTTGCTATTCTGATAGAGAAGCTCCAGGAAAAGAAGCAAATGACGGTACAGGTTTCGGATGCGGAATGAACTTTAAATAAAAAATGGAACATGTATGGTAGTAGGCGATATAATTACATCGGACGGTAAGATACTCACGATAGAAGACTTACAAAAGATCGCGGTCGAGGTCGAAAAGCTCATATCGAGCAATTCGAAGGATCCGGGCGAATGGGAGGAAGTAAAGAGCCTTTCCGGTATAACGTCACTTCCCGTCCTGCAATCCCTGGGAGCAAGTTACAAGCTGGTCCGCGTAGCCGTTGAGATATTGAAAGGTGTGGACGGTCATGATGTCGAGTTCCAGGTCGATGCGGACCGAACGGCCATCCAGTGGCGTAAGGTGAGTGTTTCCGGTGGCGAACCGTCCGAATGGAAGACGTTGATACAATTGTCCTATTTGAAAGGTGACGCGGGCGAAACCCCGGAGTTTCGCAAAGGTGACACCGGTTTGGAGTGGAAATATAAGAGCGAGGAAGATACGGCCTGGCGGTCGTTAATTGCCATTGATGATCTTCGCTGGCACTTTACGGACTTGACGAAAGACCAGATTGCAGAACTTTGGCATGAATTGCCGGATGATGTACTGACCGAGTTCCAGGCTCCGGCACTGGAAGCTGCCGAGGTAGCCAATGCCGGGGCGGACCGGGCCAATGCGGCCGCCGAGGCTACCGAACAAACGAACGTGGAAGTCTGTGAACAGGAGGCGGAGCGAATCAAGGCGGAAGCAGCACGTATAGAAGCGGAGATCGAAAGGGTTGCCGCTGAGCAGGAACGTTCCACTTCCGAGATTGCCCGTAAGAATTCCGAGACGAAACGGACCGAGGCGGAAGCTCTTCGCAGAAGCAATGAATCAGAGCGACAAACCGCCGAAACAGAACGCAAGGAATCGGAAACGGTCCGTAAGGAGGCTGAAACCATACGCAAAACAAGTGAGAGTGAGCGAAATACATCTGAAAACTTGCGCAAGGAAGCCGAAACAGCAAGGATAGAATCTGAATCGTCTCGCGTTCAGGTAGAAGCCAGGCGGGGAAGGGCGGAACAGACAAGAACGGAAACAGAAGTTGAAAGGACGAAGGCCGAGAGCATACGCAAAGAGTCGGAATCAGTCCGTGTCGAGGCTGAATCGCTTCGTACTTTATCCGAAGAGCAACGTATCAAGGCCGAAGCCGTACGGGAAGCGGCTGAAATAGTCCGTGGAGTATCAGAAGAAGAGCGGGAAGCGGCGGAAGTGGTTCGCCAGAACCAGGAGGAAATTCGTCAAAGTCAAGAAACCAAACGGGAAACAAGTACAGAGATTTCTATTCAAAAAGCCAATGAGGCAGCTGATCGGGCCAACACTGCCGCCGAGGCTGCAGAAGGGATCGTTTCCGGTATTCGCCCTGATTGGCTCTCAGGAAAGGAATCGCCCAATTATATCAAGAACAAACCGGAGATCCCGACGTTGGAGGCTATCCCGGACGAAAATACATTGAGCTATGTCAATACCGACGGTACAACCATCAATTTTCGTATCGGTGATGATGTGCGTGTAGCGGAAGATGGCGAATATGTATTCTACCGGCTTTATGATCTTGCCGGGGGAAAAGCCTCGTGGCAGGAATCCGGCAGCGGTACAGCCTTGCCCGGTAATGTTTATCTGACAGGAGCCAATTATTACAATGAATCAGTACGAACGATAAAACAAGGATATTTAAGCAATGAGTAAGAAAGGTGCATTTATTTATCAACAGATCGAACTGACGACGGCTGAATGGGCCGATAACGCAACCGTCTACCCTACATCAGTCTGGTTATTTGAACGTTTGGAAAACGGTAAATTCAACATGAAGCTGGCTGATGGCGTTCATACGTTTGCCCAGTTGCCGGCCGTCATGCAGGAGGTGAAGGTCACAGTTAAAACGAATGATGCCACGACCTATATCCTGACGATCACGACGGCTGAAGGTAAGTTTGACACCCCGAACCTTCGGGGAAACGATGCCCCGGTTCCTTCGATCGATCCGGAAACCAAGCATTGGAAAATAGGCGAAGAGGATACGGGTGTGGTAGCCGAAGGACAGGACGGGGAAAGCTACGACGACACGGAAATCAGGAACGCGCTGACAGCCTTGCAGCAGCAGGTCAACACGCTCGTTTCGGGTGACGCATCGAGTGCCATCGAGTCATTTAACGAGATCATCGCTTTTCTTGCCAACGTAGAGGACACACAGACGTTGCAAGGGATCATTGCCGGGCTGAACCAGAGCATCACAAACGTCCAGCAGGCGATTCCGACAAGGCTATCCCAGTTACAGAATGACGACCATACGGTCAAGGACGCTGCTTATGTCCATACCGACAATAATTACAGCAATGAAGAGAAAACGAAGGTATCGGACTCTTTGAGGTTGAAAGAGTATGTCGATGTCGAGTCTCTGGCGGCTCTTCCGTCATCACCGTATAACCTTCGCTTCAAATACACAAGCAAATCCCCGCAAGCGATCAACTTTGCCGATATCGCCAGCGTACCGGAAATGCTGGAATTCTATCTGTCGATCTTGAACAGTTCCGGGTCGGACTTTGACCAACCGGTCCCTAATGGTTCTGGCTGGCAGTCCGAGGAATCAAGTGTAACGTTACCGAACGGGAAACCGACAGGTGTATCCTTGAAGAAAGAACACGGGATAATAGTAGTTAGGGTATAATTCAAAACAGGAAGAGATGAAACGTAGATTGATATCAGGTAATCTATATAATACAGTGCCTAAATTGGTAAAGCTGGTAAGTCCTTTAGGTATCCAACAGAATTATATAATAGAGAAAAAATATAAGTTTGTGGATTTGCTAATCGTTGGAGGTGGCGGCGGAGGTGGCACAAACAGTGGTGGCGGTGGAGCTTCTGGAACAATAGCATTTGCTCGTAATATAAAAATCTCTTTGCTACCGAAAACTTTGACTTGTAAAATTGCAAAGCCTGTAAATGCACAAACTGATGGGGATAGTACAACTCTTGAAATAAACGGGGATACGATAATCTGTGCTGGAGGGCAAAGAGGTAATAGTGAGGGAGCAGGAGGGCTTGGTAATGGCTCTAAAATACCAGACAGTATATATACCATTCTATCAAAGTTGGTAGAAAACCCATCTTCCGATATCGCGATTTGTAATAATGGTGGAGGCTCTCCTGGTTATTGGAATGGTTCTTACGGTTATGCTGGTGGTTCAGGCGCATCTATGTCGGGTAATGGAAATTCATCGTCAGGAATGACCGGTGGAAACAGTGTAAGTAATGCAGATGGTATGGGCGGTTATAAAGGTGGAAATAGTCAATCTTATCAAGGTGGTACAGGATATAAATATAACAATGTACTTATTCCTATTGGCCTATTTGGAGGAGGTGGAACTTCGGGGAAAGGCTCGAACGGATCTGGTTCGGATGGATCTGGAGCAGGTGGTGGGGCGGCAGGTCTTGAATCAGGTTGAAATGGTGGAAATTCAGGGTCAAGCAATCCTACGAATGGCGGAAATGGTGGCATTGGAGCTGGTGGCGGAGGAGGTGGTAGTCTGTCACGTAAAGGAGGAAAAGGAGGACAGGGTATAATTTGTTTATATTATCACAATTAAGAATAGCAATATGATATACATTCATAAAGACATTAATTTTTGGAAAACGAAAGTAAAACTTCCTGATTCCTATCTCATAAGTACAGATATAGACGATTATGAGGTTGGGGCTTATCTTCCGCTCTCAGAAGAACAGGAACAGTACCACAACGAACATCCGGATGCAACCCCGTTGGAGTGTTGGCACATGCAGCCCACTCCAGAACCTGAACCGACTCCGGAAGAATTGCTCTGGCGTGCCCGTGATGCCAAACGGCAGGAAATCTACGACAAAGACATCCATCATTACTACATCGACGAACAGGATGCCTATGCCGGTGATACGCTTCGTCTGAAAGACAAGTGTGGCCGGCAGGAAGAAGTCGAAGTAGGCGGTCATCTTTACGCCTCGAATATCTTAACGGTTGCTCTTGACGAAATAGCGGACTATTCGGAGCAGTGCGCCAAGGTGACAGACGGCTTGCTATCCCGTATCGATGCCGCCCAAACAGCCGAGGAGGTCGAAGCTATCGTGGTGGAAGGCTATCCTTAAATGAGCCATACAACAACGGCAGCCTGGCAAACTAAAGCAGATAAGGCAATCGCTAAATCCCCGGAAGCGCAGGCAGTGACCTTTGCCCGTGCGATGATGAACAGCGTGTCTCTCACAGCCAGCCAAGCGTTGGAGATGCAGGTCTTATTCCCCATTTGGGGTGAGAAAGATGCAGAGTTTGGCAAGGAAGTTAAAATAGGCTTCCGGCTTCGAGTAGTGGAAGGAGAAAGCGACACTTTGTTTGAAGTGATACAAAAGCACAAGCTGCAAGCCGATTGGAAACCGGGCATAGAAACTGCTTCACTGTATAAGATCGTTGAAGCTGAGCACGCAGGCACGCTTGATGATCCTATTCCATACGTGCAGGGTATGGCATTCGAGAAAGACAAATATTATGAACAATACGGTGTGATCTATCTCTGCATTCTGACAACCGTTACAGGTTATCCGAACGACTTGAAAGACTTGCCCACAATTGTACAGGAGGTAAAGCAATGAAACAGGTTATGTTATTAGAAGTTAAACGGGGGGGGGGTAAAATGCTCTCTAAATAAAGAAGTTACGACCTCTTATCGTAAGAAAGGAGGGCGTAGATGAGACGGTCGATGATGGGACGGAAGAAGTTGCAGTTGTTCACCAAGAGGTTCTATCCTGCCGGGAATTATACCTGGATCGTACCTAAAGGATGTAGGGAGGTTGATGTGTTTCTTGTCGGAGGAGGGGGTGCAGGACATAATGGAAGCGGTGGAGGTGGCGGCTATACTAAAACCTTCAAAAAAGATACATCCGGATGGAGAGACGGTGATGCTATCTCTGTTGCACCGGGTCAGTCAATTCCGATAACAGTTGGGAAAGGAGGAATTGGAGGGTATTCTGAAGTTGCCCCCAACGGTGGATACTCTTAATTCTTAAATTCAAGTTATAGAGCTAATGGCGGAAATGGTGCGGGTAATGGTTATCCAGGCGGAAGTAATGCCGGAGCATATACTGGTGGCAACGGCGGAAGTGGCGGAGCAGGAGATGATTCAGATACGGCTAAAGCGGGTTCTGATGGATCTAACGGAATCGGCAGCCGCAATGAAAATGGCTCTCTCTATCCAGCTGGTTCCCTATATGGCGGAGGAAAGGGTCAAAGGCATACAACCCGCGATTTTGGCGAACCTACTGGGAAACGAAATGCCGGAGGTGGTGGTTCAGACAGAAATATAAATGGGGGCATGGGTGGAGAATCCGATTACGACAAAGGATGCGGAACTGGAAATGGCAATAGAAAAAGTGGCGGTTACGGTGGTGGCGGTTGTGGTACTTACGGTAACGGCGGTGATGGCACTGTCCTGATCCGCTATTGGGCTTACGAAGAATGATCTGCCGTTGAAAAAGATGAAACAAGATATTAACGACTAAAAAATAGGAGATAAAGTCATGAGAAATAATTGTTTCCAAATTTTAATGGGGGGGGGTAAACACCTCTTAACTAAAGTATCTGACCGACTTTCGGCGGAAAGGAGGTTGGTATGATAAGATCGATGATGGGACGGAAGAAAGTAGACAGGAATACTTTGCTGTTGCTACATTTTGATGGATCATTGAAAGATGAAGCCTCAGGCAAGCCTTATGTTGGTAGTAATATGTCCTATGTAGTGGGAAAATTCAAGACTTGCGTCTCGTTTTCCGGAAACGGCTATGTAAAGAT
>OGJU01001050.1_pt1 | contig 21133 bp, 30 predicted proteins | sample 1572251 | NCBI WGS metagenome assembly OGJU01 (sample SAMEA2582144, study PRJEB24529) | metagenome | biome: Human gut stool | place: China | collected 2011
TAGGGGGGATAGAGATAGGGGGTGCGGGGGGAAGAGAAGGGGGGGCAGAAGGGGGGGCGGTCGTCAGGATACAGCACGGGGTGTTCCCCGCCGTCTATCCCTGTTCGCCCTGGCTCTTCTGTCCGATACACCTGAAAGCGTTGTCGGTTAAAATGGCAGCTCCCCGTCGTCGTCCGTCAGCTCCGCAAACTCCGCCCCACCGGAACCAGGCTCCGCCGGGGGCGGTGTATCCGCTGCGCCGGCCTCCGTGTCCCGCCTGGAGTCTCCGAAGTACACATGCTCGGCCAGCACCTCGGCGGTGCGGCGCTTGTTGCCGTCCTTATCCGTCCAGTCCCGGAGCTGCAAGCGGCCCTCCACCACGGCCATGCGGCCCTTGGTGAAGAAGCGGGAGACAAATTCGGCGGAGCTGCGCCAAGCCACGATGTCGATGAAGTCCGTGGTTTTCTCCCCGGTCTGCTTGTCCTTGAAGTCCCGATCCACCGCCAGGGAAAAGTTTGCGACAGACGCCCCGCTCTGCGTCTGTCGCAGCTCGGGATCGCGGGTGAGGCGGCCCATGAGAATAATCCGGTTCAGCATGTATGCTCCTCCAAAACAACGGTGGTGACGGAAGGCTGGGGCTCCTCATAGCCCCGCACGTCCTGCACCTCCTCCACGGTCTGGATGCCCAGCAGCACCTCGGGGCAATGGGCGCGAGCAAAGAAGGAGGCGGCCCGGTACATCATCATCTGACGGGGCATGGTTTTCCACTTGGAGCCGCCTTTATCCATCCAGCCCTCGTCCTTCGCCATTTTCAGGGTGATGGTGTCGGAGACGCACTGTGTGCCGTTGGACAGGCGGGTGGCGCGAGCAAAGCAGCCCTCGGAGGGAGTTCCGGTCTCGCCCACAAATACATATTCCAGCGGCGTGAACTTGCCGCAGCCGTTGACCGCGGCCGCGCAGAAGGAGCCGCTCCAGGCAGGCTTTCCCTTCACCACATAGAGGTTCTGCATGACCATCATGGGAGAGAGCCCCTGACGGTTGGCAAGGTCGATAGCAATCAGGCAGTTCTCCGGGCTGTTGCGGTAGCTGTCCGGTACCAAGCCGGAGCGGGAGAGCATACCAGCGGTGCGGTACGCCAGGTTCATAAGTTTGGTGTCGTTCCACATGGTCAAGCCGCCGGGTATTGTGGGTGCGGGGGTAAGAACCGGGGCCTCAGCGGACTCCTGGGCGGTTACAACTTCATCAGGCATTGCGTTTCCTCGCTTTCTTTTTTAACGCACTGTGGAGGGTCAGGAGAGCCTCCGGTAGCGCGTCGTCTCGGTCGAAGGGCTGGAGCTTATAGGTTCCATCCTTCTTCAGATGCAGAATAAAGAGCTTGTCCACGGGAAGCCCCTGGGCATCCAGCAACCAGCGGTAGAGGTTGAGCTGGGCGGCACAGAGGGGGCTATGGATTGTATAGCTGGTCTTGATATCCACCAGGGAGCATACGCCGTCCACGAGGCCGTAACGGTCAATGGTGCCCGCGTAGCGGCGCTCCGGGTGGTGGGAGGCGTACTCAATTTTCCGCCACTCCACCGCGTGTTCCCGGCGGAATTTCAAATAGGCTTGTAAGTAGGGTAAAATGGCGTCCTGCACATCCACGGAACCGAACTTATCCAGCGACTCACAGGCTTTGTGGACGGCGGTGCCCCGGTCTGCGGCATTGTCGAGCCTCCATTGTGCTACATCTCCGTAAATCTCGCGGGAAAGAAAGCGGCACAACTCGGATACGCTTGGCAGCTCCTCCCCGTCCAGGGTATATTTGTGCCCCTGGTCAAAGAATAGTAAGGTCGCCATCAGACATACCGCTCCACTTCCAGCCCCATCTCCAGCGCCACCTGCTCCGGGCAGTCATTCAGGGCCTTGTTGACCGCGGCTCGGAAGCAGTCCGGGCAGAGCCACCGCCCCTCCCACTGAAACCGTGCCTCGCCGTGGTAGACCTCCTGGCGGCACTTCTCGCAATAAGCAGATGCCGGAGTCGTCTGGCTGTCATACAATGGGATGTGCATTACAGCTCCTCCTTCTCCAGTCCGTTTCCCTGGATTTCGATATAAGAACGGTACATAGATCCGCTTTGCTTCTCCTTTCCTATGGAAACTACATAGCCCAGCTTAAGAAGAAGCGTACCAAGGTCAAGCCAGTCCTGATTGGACATATTTCCATTGCGCTTTTGATACAATTTCATTTGACTTTCCTTTCTAATCGTTATAAAATGTAAATAAACAAATGTTTCCCTTGCCGCCCTCCGGTCTCGCACACCGGAGAGCGGCGCTTTTTATTCGTAAATAACGGCCTCCGCCCGTGTAATAAAGTGATGAATGCCAGTGGAGCACTCGTTCCATCGGTTATCGTCGAAATCAGTCACCTCAACGGTTTCGCCTATGGCATAAACAAAGTTCGGATCATAATTGCTCTTTACCTGGCCGCCAGCAGGATTTCCGTTGATATCTGTGATACTCAATACCTTGGCCTTACTGGCGCGGCATTTTCGGCTAGTAGCGGAGGACCGGCGTGCATCTGCGGGGATTTCCAACTCCACAACAAGGCCACTTGCCTTTTTATAGCCGATATAAGAGCCGGATTCCGGACATTGCAACGGATAGAACACCGTATAAATATTCCACATCATTTGATCTATAGATGCCTCGCACAGGTCGGCACGGCACAGGTCGGCATTGCGCAGGTCGGCATCGCTCAGGTTGGCACCGCGCAGGTCGGCATCGCGCAGGTTGGCACAGCGCAGGTCGGCATCGCTCAGGTTGGCACAGCGCAGGTCGGCATCGCTCAGGTTGGCACCGCGCAGGTTGGCACCGAACAGGTTGGCACAGCGCAGGTCGGCATCGCTCAGGTTGGCACCGCGCAGGTTGGCACCGAACAGGTTGGCACAGCTGCCGCCCTCTCCATTCAGCCAAAGGAGATGCTCGTCCAAAATCTTTTTTAAGTCCATTTTGCTCCCTCCTCAATGTGGGATTTCTATGACCGCCCACACATCGTCGATGCTCTCCGCGCCCTCCAGTCCGGTGATCTGGATGGTGAGCGGGCCGGTTGGCGTGGGGGCCGGGGTGGTGGTTGCCACCTGTGTCTCAATGGCCTGGCTCTCCGGTTCCTGGCCCCAGATGATTTCAACTAGTGCAATCAGCGCCAGTAAAAGGAACAGGGCCGCGACGCTCGTAATCAGATAGCGGTTCATAAAATCCACTCCACCCAACTATCAGCAAACAGGGCCACTAGGAAGCAGATGGTGACCACCACACCGCGCACAGCTTCCCGGCGGGCACGGCGGCGCTCGTTTCGGGTACGGTTTTTCATATAGATACCGCCTCCCTGACTGTCTTCCGTTCAAATTCCTCTAGGTCTGAGGGACGATATACATAAGGCCCATACCGATTTCCGCCTAAGTTTAGAGCGGTCAAACGCCCCTCCCTCACCCACCGATGAACTGTTGTGATTTTTACTCCGTAGCGATTTGCGACCTCTTCGGTCGTAAATCGCGGTTCCAAATTCTCCATAACGTCCTCCTTTTTGCCTCAGTCGGTGTTACGACACTGGCCGGGGCGCTTTTTGTTGTGCTCCCTTCCTTGCCGTGGTATACTGGGCGCAGAAGGGAGGTGAAATCATGTTTGTTCAAGCGACGATCTCATGTGAATGCGGCTGCATCTTCGAGGCCGAATTTCAGAAAAGTTCTGCTGAAAATCCACCTGTATGCCCACAATGCAAAAAGCAGATGGATAAACAGTCATGGGCATCTCTGCGCGATATAATGTCAAGAACTTCCGACTTCAATCAGCACATTATCAAATGGAATTTGGAGCGGGGGGAACCACGCATGCTTGTCCCCGCAATCACAGCCCGCACTCTTTAAGCATCTTTGCCTTTAAGTCGTAATTCCCCAGGTGCATCGTCTCTAAGGTAAAGCACATCACATCAAAGGCTGTTCCAGGCATCAGGTTCAGGTTGTACTTTTTCAGCACATCGGTAATGGCAGTTACCGCGCTGTCAAGGTTCTCCTGCCCGTTTAGTGCCTGGGACAGTCTTGCCTTTTCTTCCAGGTACTTTTCTGCATTCATCGGTTTCACCCCCTTTACCTCGCGCCCCGTCAGGGGCGGGCTTTATTGTCCTGTTTATTGGACTTGCTCTGTGGTATCTTGAATCTGTCCAGAAACAAGTCTCCCAAGAGCGGCGTTCAGATTTTCCTCCGCGCCCTTTGGCTCCTTCCGCCTGAGGATTTTATGGAACAGGTTCGCCAACACGAAGATCTGTCTACTGATTTAGCCAACGCTATGCAAAAGGATTTACGAAAGTAGGTCATCCACCATAACAGCCAGCAACGCAACGGTTAGAAGCAAAGCTGGGGCGGCAATCAACCAGGGCCTATTGCTTTCCGGGTTCTCTCTTATTAGGTGACAAGCGGCCAGGGCAGAAAACATAAATGCCAATGCCATGATTAGATAAACCAGCAAGCGAACCGTAAGCAACGACACTCACCCCCCTTCATTTCCACCAATTCCACCCACCTCCTTCCTTATTCACCGTTTTTCTGTGTTGCGATTGTCCCGCCGATGGGTTATACTTTCCCCAAAGGGGGTATTTGCATGGTAACGACATCCATACTTAAATCTAACAACGGGGAATGTCCCTTGTGGGCTGTTGATGTATCAGTTTGCGGGTGGTATAGAGAGACAGAAGGCGGCATATGGCAATTCCTCCGAGCCGAGTGCCCTATTATTGAAAACGCAAAACTGCCTCTACATAAGCAAGACCCAAGATACAAACTGATGTTTTGTAAGGACAAATTTTCTTGTCCACTTTACTCGCAGTTCCAGCCAAAGATCACGAAGGGCATATAGCGGAACACCTTTTCGCAGGTCTCCGGTTCCCTTGTCAGTTTATGCTTTGCAATCACAAACGCCAGATCTTCCCCCAAGGCCTTAAATTCGTTCGGGCCAAGAATCTTGTCCAGTTCGTCCCCGAGCGCCGTCTGTTCGGCGCTCTTTTTCTTTTCGTCCATCGGGTTCACCCCTTTCTATCAGTCCTGTTTATTGGGCTTTATCTTTGGTATCATGCTCGCTAAGAAGATCATCAACAGTGACACCATATAATCGAGCAATCTCAAGAAGTCTTTTGGCGTTTGGCCTAGTTACTCCGGTTTCCCATTGGTATACTGCGGCATCTGATACACCTATATTTTTCATTACTTGACTTACAGAAAGCCCAGCCGAGATACGTGCATCACGGAATCCCATTTTTTCACCTCCGAACACTAAGTTTTACTTGACAATTCGATAGACTTAGCTTAATATAGGAAGTGCCAACAACTTATATTATGCAAAGTCCGATTTTGCGTGGGCTAGGTTTTTCTTTGCCATCGCTTCAAAAACTAGTATATACTAAGTTTTTCTGATTGTCAAGAATAAATTAGTATTTGCTAGGCGGCGTTTTTACCAAACTGGAGGAAAGTATTATGGGTAATTCGCCAATTGTCAGCAGAATCAACGGTTTGCTTGCTGAGAAAGGGATTTCAAAGCGAGACTTCTATCGAGATTGTGGAATAACTTCTGCATCCTACTCTTTATGGAATACTGGAAAAACAACTCCAAGAATGAAGAACTTAGAAGTCATAGCCAATTATCTTGAAACAACAACGGATTATTTATTAACCGGACTTGGTGAAAAAGAAAAAGCGCCCACCCAGGAGGGTGAGCGCGAGATTGATGACCGCCAAATGAAAGCGGCATTTTTAGGAGGACTAGCCAATGGTCTTTCTGATGAAGAAATCGACGAATATTGGGACGATGCAAGAGACTACATCGGCTTCAAAATCCAGCAGAAAAAGAACAGGTCTAATTGATTTGTACAACTATGCCGAAGAGAAAGGCATAGTTGTTGACTGGGTTCCCATGCGTAGGGCGGACTCTCTTTCTGCCGAGTTGCCAGATGGATCGCTTTGTATTGCCATGGATCCTTGGAAGATGGAGAGCATATCGAAAGAGACTGTTGCTCTTGGACATGAACTAGGGCATTGTTGTACTGGCTCTTTTTACAATCGCTTTGCAAAGCGGGACATCATGCAGAAGCATGAAAATCGAGCTGATAAGTGGGCCATAAAGAAGCTTATCCCTGCGGAAGACCTGGACTCGGCTATAGCAGAGGGCCATACAGAGCTTTGGGATCTGGCTGAATATTTTGGTGTGACTGAGGACTTCATGCGCAAAGCCGTCTGCTGGTACACGCACGGGAATCTAGCGACAGAATTGTATTTTTAGTAACCTGCCGCGGAGGAGCAGTAAAATAGAGAGGAGGGGACTAGAAACATGGCTACCAATTCTGTTATTGCAGAGAAGTTGCTTGATAAATCCAAAGAAGCTTTCCTTTTAGCTATTGAGGTATACAATAAACCGTCTATCCGATACAGGGTCGAGGGGTTTAGCTTTTTTATCTGTAACGCCTGGGAGCTTATGCTCAAGGCTCACATCATCAATACATTAGGTGAACATGAAATTTATTATAGGGATAACCCAAATCGCACTATTACGTTAGAAAATTGTATTAAAATAGTTTTTACAAATGAGCATGCCCCAATTCGCAAAAACCTATTGCGCATAGTCGAGCTTCGGAATACAAGTACTCATTTTATCGTGGAAGAATATGAGATGGTATATATCCCCCTTTTTCAAGCATGTATATTTAATTTTACGGAAAAAATGTCTGAGTTTCATGGGATAGATATGACATCCGTAGTCCCGCAAAATTTTTTAGCGCTATCTGTGAGTATGTGTGGGTTAAACGAAGCAGAGATAAGGGCTAAATACCCAGGGCAAATCTCAGAAAAATTACTATCAACAAGCAAAGTAATTGATTCAGAAATTTTGCATAATAATAGCGATTTTGCTATCCGTGTCGAACATTATCATTACCTTACAAAGGATAGGCGAAAGGCTACAGAAACCTTTGGTATAGCGAATGATTCGGATGCAAAAATACAAATAATTAAAGAACTTAAAGACCCAAACGACTCTTTTAAATATACCGCTAAAAAATGCCTAAAAGAGGTAAATAGCCGGCTTTTACGGGCTAAAGTTCAACTGCTATACAATGGATCTGCGGTCTCCTTCAATATGTATCACTTCAATTTATTTACTACTTACTACTCCATGAAAGAAAACCCTAAATTTTGCTACATATTTAGGGTCAATGCTGCGCCGACATATAGCTATTCGATTCAAGCCATCGACTTTATTGCGGATGAAATAAAAAAAGACCCCAGAAATATTATCCGAAGTCTCAAAGAGCAGCTAAAGAAAAAAAGACGCTAACCCCAGGAGCTTGGGATTCTTGGTGATGCCACCTACTCCCATTCGGGAACCCAGCTTTTATCCTTCACGAGTTAGCTTGGCTATAGTATATACAAAACAAAGGTGTTTGTCAATGTAATATGTTGTAAGAAACCGCCCCCGGTGCTACCAACACCGGAGGAGAATACGATACAGGATGCTACCAACATCCTGTACCAAGCAAAATGCCCCAGCCGCAAAACCAAGGCACCTTTGCGCCCTTACAGTGCCCCATAGAAGCCATACAGTCCAGTGGCAACTTCTGCGGACTCTAAACGCGCTTGGGCTAGTTCACTCGCCTGCTTGCCATTTATCCGGGCCAGAGCACAGGCATCATTTTCATAGTATGCTTTTAAGTCCCGCATTGCCTCAATGGTGGCTGTGAGGATATCCGTGGGGATAGAATATCTTACATCCTCCAGTTTCATGTATTACCCTCCTTCATATTGTTTTTCAGTTGTCAGGAATCCCATCCTTGTACCCGGCACGGCCTTGACGACGCTATACTGAACTTGGCCCGCATTTTGCGGACTTCCCTATCCAGCAGGTATCCTGTCTGATTATTCAGTTGTAATAGAGCATTTTCTGTCAACTATAATAACCTATCTCTAGGTCAAAGTAAATGCAGAATAATGACCAATATTTAGGTCTACTCTTTGTGTATAATTGACCTATCTTTAGGTTTTCGCAGTGACTTTCAGATGCTACTATAGGAGTTGGACGTGTATGGCAATATCTTTTAAAAAACTATTAGTCCTGCTAAATGAACGACAAATCAGTCTATACCATTTAAAGCGCGATAAAGTTATCGGAACAGCAACACTAGATAAAATTAGAAAAGACGAAGGGAATATAGATACTCGCTCAATAGACCGTATATGTGATTACTTAAATTGCCAGCCTGGAGATATTATGGAATTTATTAAAAAATAAAAGAACCGCCCTGGGCTGGCACCCAAGGCGGTTCTAGAGGAGCAGTAAACTTTGTACGGCCTACTGCTCCTCTATTTTGCCATGCAAAAGGAGGAAAGTCAATGTATACTGGTAAAAACCCCAATGGGGAAGGTAGTTTGAGGCAAAGAAAAGACGGTCGTTGGGAGTTTCGCGTCAAAGTTGAAGGTCGCACCACCCCCCTCTCCTTTTACTCCAAAGATAAAGATGGCCGCGGTGCCAAAAAGAAATACAGGGACTGGCTGAGAGAGAGTGGCGGCGAAGCGGTTGAGAGCGTCAAGACTGTAGAAAAATGGACCCGCACTTGGCTTGAAGTCAGTAAAAAGGGGCGTGTCGCCCCCAAAACATACGAAAACTATGAGTATTATATCGAAAAATTTATTTTACCAGAGATCGGGCGTATGAAACTGGATTCCGTGCGGCCTGTACACATCGAACAGATCTTTGCAAAGGCTGCAAGTTTATCCCACTCAGCTCGAAATGAGATCAAGGTCTGCCTCAACGGTATCTTCAAGTCCGCACGAAAAAACCGTCTGTGTAAGGCCAATCCAGCAGAAGATATATCCCTCACCCGGGACCCAGCGAAACCCCCAAAGGTACATACCCTAGAGGAAGTACGTGCCATCCTCACTTACGCTCCCTCTCACAAATGGGGGGCTTATGTGGAATTGGCCCTCTATACCGGACTGCGCACCGAGGAGCTGTGCGGCCTCATGTGGTCCGATGTTGATCTCAAAGCTGGTACCCTCACCATTCGCCGGGTAGTAGCCGAGGTCGAGAACGACGACCCAGACGCTCTCATGCATCCAGATAAGACAGGCCAAGTGAAGCGTCGCCGAAAGTACGCCTTGGTCGATACTACCAAGAGCCGGAGAGAACGCGTGGTGGCCCTAAATGACGCAGGTACCGATGTGGTTAAGTCAATCCCCAAAAACGGCCTTTATGTCCTCCCAGGGCCTGACGGCGGATTCTTGAGGCCACCTGTATTCGCCCATCGTTATGCCGCCGTCCTTCGGGATCTTAACGCCACTCTACCAAAGGATCAGCAGGTGCAACAGCTTTCTCCGCACAAAGCCCGACACACTTACGCCACAGCCTTGTTGGAGGGTGGAGCTAGTATTCGCTCAGTGCAGGACCAGTTGGGTCACGCCAAATTATCCACTACCCAAATCTACACTCATGTGGACTTGGAGGCCCGAAAGAATAATGTAGTCAAGTTGGCATACTAAGTGCCAGCTTCCTCCATTGCTTTGTCTATCGCCTCGTTTATAAATCTATTTGTACTTTTCCCTTGAGACTTTGCATATTCTGCAATTATCCGTCGCTTTCCCTTCGGTACAATGAGGTCAATTCTGTCATACGCCTTTTTGTTATAGCGAGAGGTCGCTTCCTTCTGTGCCTCTGAGTATGCCAATGACCTCACCCCTTTTCATGGTATGGTCATTATACTTATACTACTGGAAGTATTGTATAATTCCATAAGTATATATTTGTTATAAGTAACCGTTTTTATACTTATGGAAGTATGATATAATAAGAAAACCGGGTAGGAGTTGGTGCCTCCTACCCGGCAAGGACTTACTCTAGCATATCCAGAACGGCATCTTTTAGGTGCAGCGGTGAGAGGCTATACCTGTTGAATGCCATGACCATGCGAAAGACCAGTTCCGCATCGGTCGATACGTCCTGGAGGATCTGCACGGGGCCTTGATGGAGCAGGCCATAAGCTACGATATCGTAGCTATAGTACGTGCCGACCTCTGGGGCGTATTTTTTTCTTCTAAAGATAAAGTAAGAAATAGGCAAGATGTTTCATCCTTTCTCTCTTTCTATTAGGATGCATCAAGCCTTTGGAGGCCCCCGACACCGTACCGGAGGGCCTCTTTTTTCTACCCAAATTCTGACCCAAATATTTAAGTTTTTAATTGATTTATTTGGGTCAGTTTGGATAATTTGAAAAAATAGGAAATTGGCTGTATAGCCATTCCAGGCGCTCTGCCAGCGCATAGAAAAATCCCCCGCATCTATTGGGATGCAAGGGATTTACAAAATAAAACGCCCCACCTACTGGCAGGACGTTTTATTGGTGGAGGAGGGTGGATTCGAACCACCGAAGCGAATCGCAACAGATTTACAGTCTGCCCCCTTTGGCCACTCGGGAACTCCTCCGTATGAACTTGTTGGAGCTGGTGGACGGACTCGAACCCCCGACCGGTTGATTACAAATCAACTGCTCTACCAACTGAGCTACACCAGCATACCAGCTCGTCCACAGCGAAGGTTAGTTTAACAGACACGGAGGGATTTGTCAAGGGAAAGTGGTATATTTTTTTACAAATTTTTTTCGGGAGGAATGTGCCATCCAGCCAGAGGTATGGGCGGATCCGCTGCGGGATGTGCAGCGGGTTCCGCCGCGGGACTGGTGCCCCCGGTGCCGCTCAGAGCTCTACAGCGGGGAGCGGGAACTCTGTCCCGCCTGCCTGGCCGAGCTGGAGCGCGGCCGCACACAACAAGAGGAGGAGAACAGACACACAAATGACCTTACTGGAATTATCGGGCGAATACCGCGCCAGTGCCGCCGCCCTGCGGGAGCGGGTGCTGCTCCTGGAGCACCGGCTGAGAGGGGTGGACGGGGACGGACGCCGTCTGCTGGAGGGGCGTATCCGGCTGCTGCGCGCCATGGGCCGGGAGGCCCGGGAGCTGGCCGTCCTGTGTGAGCGCTACTACGAGAGGGGGTACTGCCGCAATGGCAAATACACGCTATAGGCGGGGCGGGGCCTACGCCGCCGACATGGCGGTATCGGCCCCCGCCATGGCCGCCGATAACTCCGCCCAGCTCAGCCGGGTGAAACGCAACCTGGTGCGGGCGCTGCGGGAGGACGTGACTCCCCGCCAGCGGGAGGTGCTGCTGCTCTACTACGCCGAGCAGCTCAACACCCGCCAGATCGGGGAAAAGCTGGGGGTGGACAAGTCCACCGTAGCCCGCACCATCAAGCGGGGGGAGGCCCGGCTGCGCCGCTGCCTGCGGTACGGCGCGGAGGCCTTTCTGAACGCGGCGGCGGAGGGACCGCCCTGATTTTTCTACACCCACGGAGTGGGTGAAAGGTTGAATGGCCGGCCGTTCCGTGGTATACTGTCTCCCGAATGAAAATCGCCGTTTTTCGCAAAGGGAGGCCGAGGCATTGGAACTTAATCTCACACAGAAGCAGGTGCAGACCCTGTCCCCCCAAATGATGCAGTCCATGGAGATTCTACAGATGGGCTCCCAGGAGCTTCTGGAATACATCGAGGAGGCGGTGCAGGAAAACCCGGTGCTGGAGCCGGAGGAGACCTATGACAAGCAGGACGAGTTCTCCGTCCTCCGCCGCAAGCTGGAGTGGCTGGAGTCCCCCGACCCGCAGAACCGCTACTACCACCAGCAGGACACCGAGGAGGAGGACAGCCCCCTTAACAACTTCGGCACCGTACAGGACGACGACGAGAACCTCTACTATTATGTCCTCTCCCAGCTCCGGGTACTGGAGCTGGAGCCAGAGGTGATGGACGCCGGGGTGTTCCTGGTGGAGAGTCTCAATCAGAACGGCTGGCTGGACGAGCCTCTGGAGGCCCTGGCTGCCGGCCACGGCTGCGGGCCGGAGGTCATGGCCCAGGCCCTGGAGGTGGTACAGTCCCTGGAGCCCGCCGGCGTGGGGGCCCGGGATCTGGCCGAGTGCCTCAAGCTCCAGCTCGTGCGCCGCACGCCGGTGAACGAGCTGGCGGTACGTATTGTGGAGCGCCACCTGGACGCCCTGTCCAAGAGCCGCTACGGCCTCATTGCCCGGGAACTGAAAGCCAGTCCTGAGGAGGTGCGTGCCGCCTGCGACGTGATCCGCTCCCTCAACCCCCGCCCCGGAACCGGCTTCGCCGCCCGGGAGAATCTAACCTACATCAACCCCGACATCATCGTGGTCAGCTTCCCCGACCACTTCGAGCTGCTGACCAATGACTATTACTTCCCCACCCTCAACATCAGCGGATACTACACCCGCCTGATGAAGGAGAGTGACGACAGCCAGGTGAAGGACTATCTGACCGGCAAGGTGCGCCAGGCCAAGTGGATGGTCAAGGCCATCGAGCAGCGCCGCTCCACCCTCATGGCGTGCGCCGAGTGTATTCTGGAATTCCAGGAGTCCTTTTTCCGCAAGGGGCCCGGCCACCTGGTTCCCCTGTCCCTGGCCGACGTGGCCGAGCGCATCGGCGTCCACGAGTCCACAGTGAGCCGGGCGGTAAAGGAGAAGTATATCCAGTGCTCCATGGGTGTCTATCCCCTGAGCTACTTTTTCTCCCGCAGCCTGGGCCCCGCCGCCGGCGACGAGGCCGCCTCCCCCGACGCGGCCAAGGCGCTGCTGAAGAAGCTTATCGCCGGGGAGGACAAGAAAAAGCCCCTGTCCGACCAAAAGCTCTGTGAGCTCATGTCCGCCCAGGGCTGCTCCCTCTCCCGCCGCACCGTGGCCAAGTACCGGGACGAGCTGCACATCCCCAGCACCGCCGGCCGCAAGCAATATGAAACGTCAGGAGCCTTCTGAGCGATGAACTTTAAAGCTGTCTTTTTTGATTTCGACTACACCCTGGCCGACGGCACCGAGGCCATTGTGGCCGGGTTCCGGTACGCCTTTGGGCGGATGGGCCTGCCCGAGCCCACGGAGGAAGCCATCCGCCCCACCATCGGCATGGTTCTGGAGGACGAGTTCACCTTTCTCTCCGGCGAGGCCGACCCCGCCCGCCGGGCAGAGTTCCGGCAGCTCTACACCGAGAAGGCCGGCCCCATGCATGTGTCCGTCACCCGGCTGTTTCCCGGTGCGCTGGAGCTGCTCACCGCCCTGAAGCGCCGTGGTATTCCCACCGGCATTGTCAGTACCAAGAAGACCGCCACCATCCGCGACGTAGCGGAGGCCAGGGGCATTACTCCCCTGCTGTCCTCCATTCTGGGCGGCGACCAGGTTTCCGCCCCCAAGCCGGACCCGGAGGGACTCTTGGCCTCCCTCACCGCCCTGGGGCTGGAACCCCACGAGGTTCTGTTCTGCGGCGACACCGTCATCGACGGGGAGGCCGCCCGGCGGGCTGGCACTCACTTCTGCGCGGTGCTCAACGGCACCACCACCTTTGAGGAATTCCAGACCAGACGCATCCCCTGCGACCACGTGGCCGGGGATCTCTGGGATCTCAAGCAGTGGCTGGGCCTCAACTGAATCAAATGTCCCCGCCGCAAAGCGGCCGCCCGACGGGCGGCCGCTTTTTTGGTATCCATTTTTGTAAAGCCGGGAATCCTATGAGGGAGAGCGGCTTTACACACTCTTTACAATCCGTTGAAGGACAACTTTACAATCCGTCTGTATACTGATAACCGTTCCCGAAGGCAACCAAAACGATGCATGATTGGAGAATGAATGTCATGAAAAAGAGAACCCTTGCTCTGATGCTCTCCGCCGCCCTGTGCGTCGGCCTGCTGGCCGGCTGCGGCAGCGGCAATAACGATCCCGTCAATACTCCCGCCGCCGGCGGCAGCGAGACCCCCTCGCAGGAATCCACCGCAGCCCTGAGCGGCACCGTCAACACCAACGGCTCCACCTCCATGGAGAGCGTGATGGGCTATCTGATCGAGGGCTTTAAGGAGGTGCAGCCCGGCATCACGGTAAGCTACACCGGCTCCGGTTCCAGCGCCGGCGTCACCGGCGCCCAGGACGGCACCTGCGACATCGGCCTGGCCTCCCGTGACCTGAAGGATGACGAAACCGGCGTCAAGGCCATCACCGTGGCCAAGGACGGCATCGCCATCATCGTCAACCCCAACAACCCCGTGGCCGACCTCAGCGTGGAGCAGATCGCCCAGCTCGCCACCGGCGAGATCACCAACTGGGCCGACGTGGCCGGCACGGACGGCCAGGTGGTCTTCATGGGCCGTGAGGCCGGCTCCGGCACCCGCGACGGCTTCGAGTCCATCACCGGCACCAAGGACGCCTGCAAGTACCAGAATGAGCTGACCTCCACCGGCGAGGTGATCGCCGCCGTGGCCTCCAACCCCAACGCCATCGGTTACGCCTCCCTGTCCGCCGTGGACGAGACCGTGAAGGCCATCACCGTGGGCGGCGTGGAACCCACGGAGGAGACCGTTCTGGACGGCAGCTACGCCATCCAGCGCAACTTCAACTTCATCGTCAGTGACAGCACCCCGCTCTCCGAGGCTGCCCAGGCGTTCGTGGACTTCGCCACCTCCGCCGATGCCTCCGACCTGATCGCCAGCGCCGGCGCTGTGCCGGTAGCCGAGTAATCCGTCCCTCTCTTCCGGATCGCCCCCTCGAGCCCGAGGGGGCATTCGGCATGATTACACCATTACGAAAGGCCGGTTATTTGTCATGAAACAGAAGCTCCGACCGCTGGAAGTCTTTATGAACCTCCTGTTTTTTGTCTGCGGTCTGATCGCGGTCGTCTTTGTCCTCTTCATCAGTATCTACCTGATCGTGTCCGGCCTGCCCGCCATCCGCGAGATCGGGCTGGTGGACTTCCTCTTCGGCACCGAGTGGGCCTCCACCGCCGCCGAGCCCAAGTTCGGCATACTGCCCTTCATCCTTACCTCCATCTACGGCACCGCCGGGGCCATTGTCCTGGGCGTACCGGTGGGCTTCATGACCGCAGTGTTCCTGGCCAAGGTAGCGCCTCCCCGTCTGGCCAGCCTGGTGCGCCCGGCAGTGGATCTGCTGGCGGGCATCCCTTCCGTGGTGTACGGTCTCATCGGCATGATGGTTCTGGTGCCTGCGGTGCGGGTGGCCTTCCACCTGCCCGACGGCGCCAGCCTGTTCTGCGCCATTCTGGTGCTGGCCGTCATGATTCTGCCCTCCATCATCTCCGTATCCGAGACTGCCCTCAAGGCGGTGCCCAAGGAGTACGAGGAGGCCTCGCTGGCCCTGGGCGCCACCCATATCGAGACCGTGTTCCGGGTGAGCGTCCCGGCCGCCTCCAGTGGCATCGCCGCCTCTATCGTGCTGGGCATCGGCCGGGCCATCGGCGAAGCCATGGCGGTCATCATGGTGGCGGGCAATGTGGCCAACATGCCCGGTCTCTTCCAGTCCGTCCGCTTCCTCACCACCGCCGTGTCCAGCGAGATGGCCTACGCCTCCGGCCTGCAACGGCAGGCCCTGTTCTCCATCGCCCTGGTTCTCTTTCTCTTCATCATGCTCATCAATATTGTTCTCAATACGCTTCTCAAGCGGAAGAAGGGGTGATATACTGATATGGAAATGAAGCCTCTTTCCGGCCGGCGCAGAGCCTATGACCGGATTCTCCGCTTTCTCCTCTACTTCTGCGCCGCCCTGACCTGCGCCCTGCTGCTCTTCATCATCGGCTATATCTTCTTCAAGGGCCTGCCCCATGTCACCTGGCAGTTCCTCAGCACCCAGCCCAGCTTCATCAAGGACACCATCGGCATCCTGCCCAATATCCTCAACACAGTCTATCTCGTGGGGGTCACCCTGATCATCACCCTGCCCCTGGGGGTCGGCGCGGCCATCTACCTCACCGAGTACGCCCGCAACCGCCGCCTGGTGGCCGCCATCGAGTTTGCCACCGAGACCCTCACCGGCATCCCCTCCATCATCTTCGGCCTGGTGGGCATGCTCTTTTTCTGCCAGCTTCTGGGGCTTCAGGCTTCCCTGCTGGCCGGCTCGCTGACTCTGGTGATCGTCACCATCCCAACCATCATCCGCACCACCCAGGAGTCCCTCAAGACCGTCCCTCAGTCCTTCCGGGAGGCGGCCCTGGGCTTGGGCGCGGGCAAGTGGCATATGATTCGCACCGTGGTGCTCCCCTCCTCAGTGGACGGCATCGTGACGGGCTGTATTCTGGCCATCGGCCGCATTGTGGGCGAGTCGGCCGCCCTGCTCTTCACCGCGGGCATGGGCATGAGCCTGAACAACTTTTTCGGCTCGGTGGGCAACTTCATCCACTCCTCCGGCGCCTCCCTCACCGTGGCCCTGTATGTGTACGCCCGTGAGCGGGCTGAGTTCGACGTTGCCTTTGCCATCGCGGCCATTCTGATGCTGCTCACCCTGGTCATCAACCTCAGCGCCAAGCTGGTGGGCAGAACATTAAAGAAAAAATAAGGAGCCCTTACCATGGACGAAAACATCATCCTCTCCGCCAAGGGCCTTGACCTCTGGTACGGCCCCACCCAGGCCCTGAAGGGCGTGAGCATGGATATCCCCGAAAAGCAGGTGACCGCCCTCATCGGCCCCTCCGGCTGCGGCAAGTCTACCTTTCTCAAGACACTGGACCGCATGAACGACCTGGTGCCCGGCATCAAGATCACCGGCTCGGTGCAGTACCGGGGGCAGGAGATCTATGCCCCCAATGTGGACGTAACCTGGCTGCGCAAGCAGATCGGCATGGTGTTCCAGAAGCCCAACCCCTTCCCCATGTCCATCTATGACAACGTGGCCTACGGTCCCCGCACCCACGGCATCAAGAGCAAGAGCAGGCTGGACGACATCGTGGAGAAGTCCCTTCAGGGCGCGGCCATCTGGGACGAGGTAAAGGACCGCCTCAAGAAGTCGGCCCTGGGCCTGTCCGGCGGCCAGCAGCAGCGGCTGTGCATCGCCCGCGCCCTGGCCGTGGAGCCCGACATCCTGCTGATGGATGAGGCTACCTCCGCCCTGGACCCCATCTCCACCTCCAAGATCGAGGATCTGATTGCCGATCTGAAGCAGAAATATACCATTGTTATCGTCACCCACAATATGCAGCAGGCCACCCGCGTGTCCGACAAGTGCGCCTTTTTCCTGCTGGGCCAGCTCATTGAGTTTGGGGACACTACCCAGCTCTTCTCCATGCCCAGGGACAAGCGCACCGAGGATTACATCACCGGGCGGTTTGGTTAAAAAGGAGGCCCCATGAGAAAGACCTTTGACGCGGAGCTCCAGGAGCTCAACTATGAAATGATCGACATGGCGGCGGCGGCAGAGGACGCCATCGACGTGGTCACCGAGTCCCTGGCCTCCGGCGACGACGCGGCGGCCAAGTCCGCCGTGGAGATGACCCGCAGCATGGACCAGATGGAGCGGGACAGTGAGAACCGCTGCCTGCGCCTGCTCCTCCAGCAGCAGCCCGTGGCCCGGGATCTGCGCACCATCTCGGCGGCCATGAAAATGGTCACCGATCTACAGCGCATCGGCGACCAGTGCGCCAACATCGCCGAGATCTCCCTGCTGCTCAAGGAGCAGAAGCAGACCCGCACCCTGGCCGACATCCGCACCATGAGCCAGAAGGCCGGCGTGATGGTCAAGCGCTCCATCTTCGCCTACGTCAACCGGGACACCGAGGCCGCCCAGGCTGTCATTGCCCTGGACGACGAGGTGGACGCCCTCTTCCGCACCATCAAGGGGGAGCTGGTGGAGCTCATTGCGGGCAACCGGGACGAGGCCGACCAGGCCATCGACCTCATCATTATCGCCAAGTACCTGGAGCGCATCGCGGATCACGCGGTGAACATCGCCCAGTGGGCCATCTTCTGTGTGACCGGCGAAATTCTCGGGTAAGGAGGTGTCCCCATGTCCAAGGCCATTGCGGTCGTGGAGGACGACGAGAGTATCCGTGAGATGCTCCGCTATTATTTTCAATCGGTGGGCTACGCCGTCCGGGCCTACGAGTCCGGCGAGGCCCTCTTTGCCGGCGAGGAGGGCCTCGGCCTGCCCGCCCTTTACATCCTGGACATCATGCTCCCCGGCATGGACGGGCTGGAGATTCTCCGCCGCCTGCGGGAGGGGCGGGACACCGCCGACGTACCCGTGATCATGCTCACCGCCCGCTCCGCCGAGATGGACCGGGTGGCCGGCCTGGAAAACGGTGCCGACGACTATGTGGTGAAGCCCTTCGGCATCATGGAGCTCCAGGCCCGGGTCAAGGCGGTGCTCCGCCGCACCGAGCGCCGGGGCGACCGGGTACTCACCTGGGGGGACGTGGAACTGGACCCCGCCGCCCGGGAGGTACACAAGGCCGGAAAGCCGGTGGAGCTGACCTACAAGGAGTTTGAGCTGCTCAAGCTCCTGTTTTCCCGCCGGGGCGTGGCCCTCACCCGGGACGAGATTCTCCAGGCCGTCTGGGACTACGACTACACCGGCGAGACCCGCACCGTGGATATGCACGTCAAGGCCCTGCGCCAAAAGCTGGGCGAGGACATCATCACCACAGTCCGGGGCGTGGGATATAAAATGGTCTGACGGCCTCCAGGGGGATTGCATCCCCCCTGAATACGCGGCCGCCGCGCCGGCCGGGCGGCGGCGGAGTGGGCAACTGTGTCCTCCGGCGAAGTACCCGCAAGGGGCACACCATATCCGTAAGGCAGCAAAGCCGCCAACGGCTATGCAGTAAATTCGCCTTCGGACGTTCTGATTTCTTTTCACCCGCGGGGCGGGTGAAGCACTGCGAAGCGGCCCCGCAGGAAACACCCGATTGGGAGGTCTGACCAGTGAAAAAACGCATCATCGGCGCCACACTCATCACCGTGGTGTGCGCCCTGCTCATATCCAACCTAGTGGGCGTGCTCCTGTTCCGCAGCCGGGAGATGGACGCCGCCCGCAACACTCTTCAGGAGCTGCTGGTGCTGATGGACGCTCAGAGCGCCATCACCGATCCCGACGGCCTGGCCCAGCAGTTCCACGCCGCCGCGCCGGACAAGCGGCTGACCATCATCGACACCGACGGCACCGTTCTGGCTGACACCGAGGCCAACCCCCAGACGCTGGAGGACCACAACAGCCGCCCCGAGGTGGAGCAGGCCGCCGCCACCGGCTGGGGCGAGGCGGTGCGCCACTCCGAAACCCTGGGCACCTCCATGCTCTACGTGTCCAAGCGCTTTGCCGACGGCATGGTGGGCCGGGCCTCCATGCCCCTGTCCTCCATCGACAGCCTGGTGTGGAACGGCGTATGGGGCTTCCTCATCGCCTCGGCGGCCGGACTGCTGCTGGCCCTGATTCTGGCCCGCCGCACCGCCAACCGGGTGGTGGCCCCACTCAGCGCCGTGGGCAGCGCCCTCCAGAGCGTGCTGGACGGCACCCGCGCCTCCGGGCTGGAGGAGTACCAGGCCGACGACGAGCTGCGCCCCATCCTGCGCTACATTGACAAGCTGATGGAGCGCCTGGGCGGCTATATTCAGTCCATCACCGCGGAGCGGGACAAGGTGGGCCTCATCCTGGACTGCATGGACGAGGGCCTCATCCTGCTGGACGAGGCGGGCAACGTGCTGGCCATCAACCGGGCGGCCCGCACCCTGTTCGGCTTCCCCGAGGGGGAGGAGGACGACGGCGCCCTGCTCCTCACCCGCAGCCGCCGCCTGCGGGAGGCCATTCAGGAGTCCCGCGTCCGCCACTCCTCCGTGGTGCTGGACGTGGATGCCCTCACCGAGGACGCCCAGAGCCTGCGCCTGTTTATCTCCCCCGTCTCCGGCCGCCAGTATGAGGGGCAGGCCGTGGGCACGTCCATCCTCATCTCCGATGTCACCGAGCTCAAAAAGGCCGAGGGCATCCGCAGCGAGTTCACCGCCAACGTCTCCCACGAGCTCAAGACCCCCCTCACCTCCATCAAGGGCTTCACCGACATGCTGGCCTCCGGCATGGTGGCCTCTCCCGAGGATCAGAAGCGCTTCATCACCATGATCGGCGTGGAGGTGGACCGGCTCATCGACCTCATCAACGACATTCTCAAGCTCTCCGAGCTGGAGTCGGTCACCATCCCCCAGAGCGAGGAGCGCTCCGACGTGCTCACCATCGCCCGGGACACCGCCGCTTTCCTCACCCCCACCGCCAAGGCCGCGGAGGTCACCCTCTCCGTAGACGGCGGTCCCGCCACCGTGGCCGTCCCCCAGGGACGGCTCAAGGAGCTGCTGCTCAACCTGGTGGGCAACGGCATCAAGTACAATGAGCCCGGCGGCACCGTGCGCACCGCCGTCTCCGTCCGGGACGGGCAGGCCGTCATCGCCGTGTCCGACACCGGCATCGGCATCCCCCCCGAGGCCCAGAGCCGCGTCTTTGAGCGGTTCTACCGGGTGGACAAGGGCCGCGCCCGCAAGAACGGCGGCACCGGCCTGGGGCTGGCCATCGTCAAGCACATCGTCCAGCTCTACGGCGGCACCCTGACGCTGGAGAGCGCGGTGGGCAAGGGCTCCACCTTCACCGTGACCCTCCCCCTGGCCAAGGACAACGCCTGAAAAAAGGGCGGCTGAACATTCAGCCGCCCTTTTTCTGCGCCTCGGAGTAGCGGTGGCAGGCGGGCGTATCCGTCTGCTTGTACCGGATGCGGGGTTCTCCGCAGTGGCCCAGCTTGATGGGTATGTACCAATTCCGCCCCCTTTTTACATAGTGCCGGCGAAAATGTCGGCAGGTTTCACAGGTCTTTTCCCCGTCCATTGCAATCACCTCCTTACATAATATATACCATTAGGTCACCATATGCAACCCACTTGTTTAAAAAAAGTGGTAATGTTATAGTACCTATATAGGAGGTATTTAAATGGCTGAATCTGTTTTGGTAAATCGTAAGAAGTTTATATCTTCTCTTGACAACAAATTGGTTGAGCCATTGAATGCGCTCTCCAAAAAGACCCGTGTTCCAAAATCTCGGCTTCTGGATGAGGCAATTGAAGATCTTTTAAAGAAATATGAAAAAAAGGACGGCTGACAGTTCAGCCGTCCTTTTTCGATTCCCGGCATTTTGCGTAGGGGCTGACGCCCCAGGGCGACCTCTCTTGCACCTATTGGCCTGTGCATTCGCGGCTCAGTAGGGGCGGCCTTTATGGCCGCCCGGCCTGC
>OGJU01001068.1_pt1 | contig 20941 bp, 20 predicted proteins | sample 1572251 | NCBI WGS metagenome assembly OGJU01 (sample SAMEA2582144, study PRJEB24529) | metagenome | biome: Human gut stool | place: China | collected 2011
AGCCGCGCTCCGCATAGAACTCCTGCTCACCGGCGGTGAACACGAACTCCTGGCCGCATTCCTTGCATACAAGTGTCTTGTCTTCGTACATGATCTTTTCCCTCTCTTTGACTCGTTTGCCCAGGCCCGGAATAAACCGACAGTGCTGGGTCTGTAATATTGCGTTCAGCTCTCGCTGAAATCGCCGGAAAAAAGGTGCCGCGCTACTTTGCGCCGGATGCGCTGCACGGCGTTGTCCACCGCTTTCGGGGAACGGTTTACCTGTTCTGCAATCTCCACATAAGAATACCCGCGGAGATAGAGTTCCAGGATATTGGCCTCTAACCCGGATAACTGTCCCTTGAGCGTTCCAAGACGTTCCCGGCGCTCCTCCCTGCTGATCAACATATCTTCAGGATTTTGAAGCGGCTGCCGGGACGCGTTGAATGGATAACTGTCGGCAATCCCATCTAAAAGAGGGGGTTCGAAAGAGACATAGTGGTTGAGCGGAGTGTGCTTATCTCTAGATGCCGCCCGGATGGCGGACAGGATACGATTGCGGATACATATCTCAGCATAAGTCCGAAAGGCCGTACCCTTTTGGGGTACATACTCCCGGATGGCATTCAGCAGCCCCACCATGCCCTCCTGAATCAAATCTTCGCTGTCGCCCCCTGCGAGAAAATAAGGGCGGGCACAAATACGCACCAGACGATTATACCGCATCACAAGAGTCTCTTCTGCGATGCGGTCGCCTGATGCGGCTTGCAAACACAGGATCTCGTCGGTGAGCGAATTGGGGGTTTCTTCTGCTGGCTTCATTCCAAGGCTCCTTGTGTATTATAGGGCCGAAGTACCCGAAATGTCAAGTGTTTATGCAGATTATTTTAGGAATTTCAATGAAATCAAAGCTTTTTTATGAGATTTGCCAGTTCCTGTGCACGGCTGTCGGCGACTCCTTCCGTTTCAGCTTCCACCATGACCCGGATCAGGGCCTCCGTGCCGGAGGGGCGTACCAGGATGCGGCCATTCCCGGCCAGTGCCCTCTCTCCAGCCGCGATCGCGTTCTTCAGTTGTACAGAGCCCATGACCGCCTGCTTCTGGGCATTATCCGCAACCGCTACATTTACTAGCACCTGGGGATACTGCCGACAGTCCGCAACAAGCTTGGAAGCCGGCTGACGGGACTGATGAAGAATATTCAGAAACTGGAGCGCCGTAAGCTGTCCGTCACCGGTGGTGGCGTGCTCCAGAAAAATCATGTGGCCGGACTGTTCGCCGCCGAGCGAAAAGCCATTCTCCAGCATCCGCTCCAACACATTTCGATCTCCTACGTCGGTACAGACCACTTCCATATTATTTTCCGCTGCAAAACGGTGGAGCCCTATGTTGGACATAACTGTGGCAACAATGGTGTCTCCCGCCAGTTTTCCCCGGCTTTTCAGATAGCGACCGCAGACGGCCATAACCTGATCGCCGTCAATGGGTATGCCCGCTTCACTGACGGCCAAAAACCGGTCTGCATCCCCATCAAAAGCCAAACCCAAGTCGTAGCCTCCTGCCTTTACCATGGCCGCCAACCCCTCCAAGTGAGTGGAGCCACAGTTTGTATTGATGTTGATGCCATCGGGATCGGCATTGATGATGTCACAGTGAAGATCATCAAAGCGGTCAAAGAGCTGAGGCGCCGTCGCAGAGGCAGCGCCATTGGCGCAGTCGACAAGGATGCGAAGTCCGGCCAGGCCGTCCTCTACTGTGGACGCCAAATGATCAATATAGTCGTCCCGCGTCCGGTCTTCCGCATAAGTCACACGTCCGATCTCTCCGCCCGTTTTGAGGGAAACCTCCGCGCCGGAGAGAATGATATCCTCAATTTTCCCCTCCAGCTCGTCAGAGAGCTTAAAGCCCTGACCGTTAAAAATCTTAATGCCGTTGTGTTCAAAGGGATTATGGGAGGCAGAGATAACTACGCCTGCATCCGCCCCCTGATCCACTGTGATCCACGCCACTGCTGGAGTAGGAATGACGCCCAGATGGAGGACGTCGGCGCCCGCCGAACAAAGGCCGGCCACCAGCGCGCCCTCCAAAAGGTCAGAGGAGATACGCGTATCTTTTCCGATGGTTACCAAAGGCTTCTTTCCAGGCTTGCCCTCGCCCAGCACTTGCGCCGTGGCCAAGCCCACCTGAAAAGCCAGCGCGGCATCCAACCCGGCATTTACCACGCCCCGAATGCCGTCGGTTCCAAACAGTTTACCCATGGGTCAAAACTCCTTCTGGTTCAAAATTCGAGCTGTTCCTGTCCGAAATAGGACAAGCCCAAATGTTCATACGCCTTTCTGGTCACACAGCGCCCCCTGGGCGTGCGGGTGAGAAAGCCCATCTGCATGAGATAGGGCTCATAGACATCTTCCAAAGTGACGGACTCCTCATTGATGGTGGCCGCCAGAGTGTCCAGCCCTACCGGCCCCCCGCCGTAATTTTCAATGATGCTGTGAAGCATCCGGCGATCCACGGCATCCAATCCCAAATAGTCCACCTCCAGGGCGCTGAGCGCTTCGTCAGCCACCCTTCTGGTGATCACGCCCCCAGCCTTGACCTGAGCGAAATCACGGACACGGCGAAGCATCCGGTTGGCGATCCGAGGAGTACCGCGGGAGCGTTTGGCGATCTCCAGAGCGCCGTCCTCCTCGATAGGTACCCCCAGAATACCGGCGGAACGTGTGACGATCAGGCACAGTTCCTCCGGGGTGTAGAGCTCCAACCGGAGCGTGACGCCGAAACGATCCCGGAGAGGGGCGGAGAGCTGCCCGGCGCGGGTCGTGGCCCCAATCAGCGTAAACTTGGGCAGATCCAACCGGATCGAATTGGCCGAGGGGCCTTTGCCGACGATGATATCAATGGCGTAATCCTCCATCGCCGGATACAGGATCTCCTCTACAGAGCGGTTGAGGCGGTGGATCTCGTCTACAAATAAGATATCATTTTCATTGAGATTGGTGAGCAGAGCGGCCAGATCACCGGGTTTTTCGATCGCCGGTCCAGAGGTGATCCGGATATTGACACCCATCTCGTTGGCAATGATGCCGCTGAGTGTCGTCTTTCCCAGCCCCGGGGGGCCGTGAAGCAAGACATGATCCAGGGGTTCCTTACGCATTTTGGCGGCCTCGATGAAGATGGATAGGTTCCCTTTTGCCTTCTGCTGTCCAATATACTCACTGAGCGTTTGGGGACGCAGGGAATATTCCCCCTCATCTTCCCTCAGCAGCGAAGTCGCGACCAAGGGCTCCTCCGTCTCAAAACCACCGTCACTGGAAAAGTCGATGCTCATTCCGTTCGCCCCTTCCCCTATCTGTCTCCGGCCCCGGCATTATTTGACCATCCTTTTGAGGGCCTGACGAATGATTTCCTCCAATTTTTGGGACTCCATATCGACTCCCTTCAGGGCGACGGCAATTTCAGCCTGACTGTAGCCCAACACAGCCAAGGCGGCGGCGGCCTCAGTAGATTTATTTTCCGGAATGATCGTGACCCCGGTTCCCCCGTACTGTTCGCCGCCCGCTGATGTACCGAGCTGGCCTTTCGCCAGCTTATCCTTGAGCTCCAGAATGATACGCTGGGCAATTTTTTTGCCGATACCCTGAGCGACCGTAAGGGCCTTCTCGTCCCCTGTGATGATGCTCATGGCAAGCCCCTCTGGTGACGTGGCGGACAAAATGGAGAGCGCCGCCTTGGGCCCCACGCCGGATACCCCGATCAAAAGTTCAAAGCAACTGCGCTCCTCTTCTGTGGAAAAACCATAGAGATCAAACAATTCCTCGCGCACGTGGAGATAGGTATACAGCTTTGTCACCTCGCCCTTTTTCAAATAAGAAAGCGTGTTGGCGGTGGTATGGCAGGCATAACCGCCCCCGCCGCAGTCTATAACGGCCAGGTAGGGCGCAATATGGGCGACAGGGCCCTTCACATAATAAAACATTCGGTTTTCTCCTACTTCTTTCGCACTTCATAGCGTCCGCTGCCGGGTGTGGCTGGGTCTAGGGAGGCAAGCAGAGAGGCGTGCGAGCGGGCGTGACAGAGGGCGATCGCCACAGCGTCTGCGGCATCGTCCGGCTTTGGTACTGTCCTGAGATTCAATATCCGTTTGGTCATATCCATGACCTGACGTTTTTCCGCCTTGCCATAGCCGACCACAGCCTGCTTGACCTGGGAGGGCGTATATTCATAAATAGAGACTCCGGCTCGTTCGGCCGCCGTCAGAATAACACCACGCGCCTGCGCCACACCGATGCCGGTGGTCACATTATTGTTGAAAAAAAGCTCCTCTACAGCCATCGCCTCCGGATGAAATACAGCGATGAGCTCATCCATATCCTGCTCAATCTGGAGCAGTCGCGCCGGCAGCGGGAGCCCTGCCTGGGTGGTGATGGCACCGCACTGGATTAGTCGCTGTTTCCCGTGATTCGCCTCTAAAATGGCAAAACCGACAATGGCAAAGCCGGGATCGATGCCTAAAATGATCATAACGTCCTCCAAATATTCATACATCGTGTATTGTACCACGGCAAAACTGGAGGCGCAACCACAAAATAGGCATAATATACGGGGCGTGCCGTTTTCAAACAGCGCGCCCCGTATCAGCCGAAAAGGTCTTCCCTACTCTCAAGCCCGCGGGTGCGCCTTGATGTAGACGTCCTTTAATTTCTGTTTGACCAGTTGTGCATAGATCTGTGTGGAAGAGATGTCCGCATGTCCCAGCATTTCTTGGATCGACCTCAGATCCGCCCCATTTTCCAGCAGATGGGCCGCAAAGGAGTGGCGGAGCGTATGAGGCGTAATCTCCTTTTTGATTCCGGCCTTCTCCTGATAGTGCTTGATGATTTTCCAAAAGCCCTGCCGGGACATACGCTTGCCGTTCATATTGACAAAAAGGGCCGTCTCCGTCTCGTCTTCCACCAATTGAGGGCGTACATCCCGCAGATAGTCGCCCAGCGCCTTGACTGCCGCGGGATAGAGGGGAATGATGCGCTCTTTTCCCTTCCCCACACAGCGCAAGAAACCGCCGGAGAGGCTGAGATGCTCCATATCCAAGTCGATGAGTTCACTCACCCGTATCCCGGTGGCATAGAGCAGCTCCAGCATGGCATGGTCCCGATATCCCTTGGCATCGGTACACTCCGGCTGCTCTAGAAACAACTCGACCTCTTTGCTGGTCAAAATCTGCGGGAGCTTTCGCTCGACCTTGGCGGGAGCCACTCCGCGGGCCGGATTGGCGTCGATATATCCCTCCCGATACAAATACCCAAAAAAGGACTTGAGAGAAGCCACCGCCCTAGTAACGGTGGATACCGACTTTCCGCGGCTCATTAAATATTTGGCGTATCGTTCCACGTCCCCCGTGGTCGTCTCCGTCAACTCCAATGTCTCCCGCTGACAGTATTCGGAAAACTGCCGGACATCTCTCAGATAAGAGCTGAGCGTATTCTCAGACGCCTTTTTTTCAGTTGTGAGATATGCCTCATAACCCTTTAAATAGTCCATCCGCTCAAACCCTTCTTACCGCTCCAAAATCAAAAGAGTCCGGCCACCGAGCACAACAGTGCCGGGACCGCCCAGTATTCCAGCACCGCGCTGAGCGCAACTGCGCCGGCACACAGAGCGCAGCGGACCCAATAAGCCCTCCCAAAGGGAAACACGCCCTTCTTCCCGGACAGGGCCCTGCCCGCAAGTTCCCGCGCACCTGCAAAGCTCTGGACACCCAGGACGAAGAGCGCCGGTACAGCCGCAAGCCCCGTGATCCCAAACGCAAAAAAGGCCAAAATCCCCCCTGTCCCTCCAAACATGCGCACAAAGGAAGAGACTGCAAAAGAGAGAAGAAAACCGCGCACTGCGAACAAAGTGGGGATCCCCAGCACGCCTAAGGCGGTAAACCCCATCAGAAAGGCAAACAGAGGCCATCGGACGCTCTCCCACAAGACGGACAGCAGCCCGGGAGACAGAACAACAGAGCCGGACTTTGCCGCCGCCAGATACCCCTCTATGTATGCCGCCAGGCTGTCATGCCCACCGCCGCCCACTTGGGCGGCCAGCAGCATACCGGCCAGTCCTCCAATACAGAAAGCGGAAGCCACTGTAATCAGCGCGGGCAGCAGCCCGCCCGCAGGCACATCCCAAATCCGTACGATTCGCTTTCTCATGGCTGTCCCCCCTCTGGGACAGCATATGAGACAAGCGTTCCAAATATCAATGTTACTTGCCGAGTTCCTTCGACCGCTTTGTACACCGGTCCATAGCGTCCAGCATGAGCCCGTCAAAGTCCCGCTCTTCGAAAACAGAGAGGGACGCCAAGGTCGTACCGCCAGGAGAACAGACCTGACGACAAAGCTCTTCCGGTGTCTTTCCGGACTCCGCCAACATACGGGCCGCACCCTCCATCGTCGCCGCCGTCAGCCGCAGCGCCGTATCTGCATCGATTCCCACAGAGACGGCACGTTTTACCATGATGTCTGCAAGGCGAAAAAACCAAGCCGGGGAGGAGCCGTTGACATTGATGATATCGTCCATCTGACTCTCTTCAATCACCGCCACCACCCCGGCCGCCCGAAAGAGCTCAAGTACCGTCTGAAATAGCTCCGGTGCGACGTCCTCCGCACGGGCCACCGCTGTAGCCCCCACTCCCAGCATCAGCGGAGTATTGGGCATGGCGCGGATGATATGAGCGCCGGGGAGCTTAGCCTTCAAATAAGAGGCTGAAATACCGGCGGCAATAGAGATTACACACTTTTCCGATACAAGATCCTTCAGTTCGGGGAGCACATCGCCGAACATCTGAGGCTTTACGCCCAGGATCAGAATATCCGCGTTCCGGGCAACCGCGCGGTTATCCGTCGTGGTGCGGATTCCCAGTTTGGAGAAAGCAGAGAGCTTTTCGGCATGCCGGTTGGAGAGCCAGATCCGTTCAGGTGGAAACATTTGCTTCCGCAATACGCCGCTCAGAATCGCAGTGTTCATGTTTCCAGCACCAATAAAGCCCAGCACCAAGTCTTTCATTTCCAACAGCTCCCATCCAAGCTGAAAAGTTAACGTAAAAATACTATAAGCCACCCTGCCGGATTATGCAATGTTTTGCCGCAAACTTTTTCATTTTTGTTTATTATGCCTGCTGATTATGTAAATATAATTATGTAAACTTAACTTAACTCGGCTCAGTCCGCTCCCTGCACAGTTATGTATTTTGCGTTTTCGACATAAAATCATCTACATATTGTGTGCTTTCTCTTTTTGCAAACAGTATACATTTTGTATTATTACATTCCGTATTGCGTGCCCGCTTCTAACCCGTCCTCTTGGCGCATGCCAACAGCGGAACCCCGATTTATTTTCTACGCTTCTTCTTTTTGGGCCTGGTCCCTAAAATCCCTGCCGCCCCGCCGCCGCAGAGCGCTCCGGACAAGAGACCCAGTCCCCCGGCTTCTATCGACATGTCCTCAAACAGCAATACCCCCGCAGTAAGAATCAATAGGAAAAAGACTCCCCCCGAGGCAAGCCCTACAATCAGAGCCCGTGCGCCGCTGTGTCGCACGGCAAAAATTCCGCCGGAAAATCCCCCTATGACGCAACCTACGACTGAGAGCTGGTACATGAGGTCCTCCTCCACCCAGCCTCCAGAAATCCCCACAGAGCAAATCAGCAGGAATACCAGGCATACTACCAGCGCAAGGCCGCCGCCCAGCAGCACGTCGGTCATAGCCCGTACCAGCTTCGCCCCCTGGTCCTCCTCTGTCTTACGCATAAAAACACCCTCCTCACAACAGCTTTGTACAGCCTATGCGAAGAGGGTGTTGGTCATGCTTTTATTTACTTTGTAGTTTCAGTGGTCTGAGCACCCTTAGTGGAGATGGCCCACTTGGCAAATTCGATGCGCACACGGTCCGCGCTGGTCTCGATCACAATGCTCTCTTCCTTTACTGCGCAGATCGTACCGATGATTCCGCCGATAGTGGTGATCTCATCCCCTACCGCCAGTTCGCTGCGCATTTTTGCCAGCTCTTTCTTCTTCTTGTTTTCGGGCCGGATCAACATGAAGTAGAAGATAGCCAGCATGACAACCAGCATACCAACCGTGCCTAACATATTAGCGTCCAAATTTGTCCCCTCCAATGAAAATATCCGTTTTTCCACGGCATTAGAACATATTATACAGGGAAAGTGCTCGATTGACAAGACCTTTTCCAAAAAACATTATACTAAATCCGGGTCTCCAATTTTCGGGAATATGCTTCGCGGAATGCGGAAAAACACCCTTCATCCAGTGCGGCGCGGATGCGGGCGGCCAACTCATTATAAAACCAGAGATTATGCAGGACAGCCAGTCTCATCCCCAGCATCTCACCCGCGGCAAAAAGATGACGGATGTAAGAACGAGAAAAAGAACGGCAGGCTGGACACTGACAATTTGGATCGATGGGCCGCTCGTCGAGTTTGTATTTCTCATTTTTGATGTTGAGCGCGCCTTCCCATGTAAAGAGCTTCGCATGTCGGGCATTTCTGGCCGGCATAACGCAGTCGAAGAAGTCTACGCCCCGCGCCACGCCCTCAATGATATTGGAGGGCGTACCGACTCCCATCAGATAACGCGGCTTGTCCGCCGGCATGAAGGGTTCCACTGCATCGATCATGTCGTACATGGTCTGGGTGGGCTCACCCACCGCCAATCCCCCGACGGCATACCCGTCGCAGCCAAGCTTGGCGATTTCTTTCATATGCCAGATGCGCAGGTCGGCATAAGTTCCGCCCTGATTGATGCCGAAGAGCATCTGGTGGGGATTGACTGTGCCGGGCAGTGCATTCAGGCGATCGTGCTCCGCTTTGCACCGCTCCAGCCATCGCAGCGTGCGCTCACAGGAGGGCTTTACATACTCATAGGTGGCCGGATTTTCCACGCACTCATCAAAGGCCATGGCAATATCAGAACCCAGATTGGACTGGATCCGCATGGATTCCTCCGGCCCCATAAAAATGCGCCTGCCATCGATATGAGAGGCAAATGTAACGCCTTCTTCGGTAATTTTTCTGAGCCCTGCAAGGGAAAACACCTGAAATCCACCGGAATCCGTGAGGATCGGCCCGTCCCAGTCCATAAATTTATGGAGACCGCCCATCTGCCGTACCACATCGTCTCCCGGCCGCAGATGCAGGTGGTACGTATTGGACAACTCAATCTGGCACCCGATCTCTTTCAGATCGTGGGCGGACACCGCGCCCTTGATGGCACCCTGTGTACCGACATTCATAAAAACCGGGGTCTGGACCACGCCTCCGTGGGCACAGGAAAATTCGCCGCGCCGCGCACAGCCTTCCGTCTTGATGACCTTGAACACAGAAAAACTCCTTTATGCTAAGCTGGTGTAAATTTTTGAGGGTTCCCCCAATAAAAAGGGGCTCCGAAAATTATGACCATCCTTATCAGAACAATAGTATTATACCTTTACCAGCCTCTTTTTTCAAGGCAATAAAAGCGGCGCACAGAATTGCAGTCCCCCAACTACGCATACCCAAAATTCAGCTTTGCGCAAAAACTTTTATAGATTGTTACAAGCGAGGACCAAACCTTCATTTCTGCTAAACAAACTGTGCCACCGCCCATTTTCAATGCTGGTGGTGGTACAGTTCAAACCCAATGAAACTTAAATCAATTCCGGCGGCGAAGCGTACCGGAGCAACGCCTGCAGCGGCTTTGGGGTCCTGAATCTTTGCGTAGAGCGCAATCCCCTCTATTTGCGGAGCACCGTATAGTGGTCCAAGAACTCATGGTTCACCTCGACTCCAAGTCCAGGCCCCGCCGGTACACGGATGTAGCCGTCGCTCTCTACCTCCAGCGGTTCCGTTAACATGAGATCCCGTACCTTATAGTCCCAGTGCGGAGGATCGTAGTAGTACTCAATTAGATGGACAGTTGTTCACCGCGCCGGCCATGTGCAAAGCCGCAGCGAGTCCCATGCCATGGATCCATGTATGCGGCGTACAGATCTTGTTCTCAGCTTCGACCATCGCCGCGCCCTTCCTATTTTGCGCAAAGCCACCCGACAGACCCACATCCATCGAAACATTGATGCTTGAGCATATCCCTATATTCGTGTACCTGTGCATTCAGTTCTCAGCCGGCAATGTTGAGAGTTGTACTTCTTCGCAGCTCCGCTAGGCCCTCAAAATCATAACCGTACAGGGGCTCCTCCAGCCACTCTATACCGAATTTCCTTAAAGGCCCTGCATACATTGATCGCCTTTTTGACATCCCTTTTCGCCACCACTCGCTTCCCGATGAAAAACCACCCTTGATTGGTGTCTACGGCAATCTTAATCCTATCCCCTACCCGTTCCTTCCCCTACCCGCAGGGGTCCTCTTTACTCTGTTTTCTGCAATTATGTCAAACCCTGCTGTTTGAAACAAACGCAACTCTCTGCCCGCCCCTGCTCACTGGGACCGGGACGGGAAAAGCCGCGGCCCTATAGACAGAGCCTGCGGCTTTTCCTCGTTTTTCCATATGGAAGGAGCATGCTCCACCGTTCTGACGGAATCAGCACGGCTCCAGCTTTCCCTAGCCGATAAACATTGCATACCCAAAGGAAAAAAAGCGAGATTTCTCTCGCACCGCCTCCTCATAGGCAGCCAGGATATGCTCCCGCCCCGCCAGTGCAGAGACCAACATAACCAGTGTGGATTCCGGCAAATGGAAATTGGTGATCAGGCCGTCCAGCACCTTGAAGCGGTATCCGGGATAAATATAAATGCTCGTCCACCCCGCAGCTTCCCTCAGGGTACCGTCCTCTGCCGCCCAGGACTCTATGGTGCGGCAGGACGTGGTTCCCACACAGATGATCCTGCCCCCATTTTTCTTTGTACGATTGATGAGGTCTGCCGTCTCCCGGGAGATTGCACAGTACTCCGCATGCATCTCATGGTCGGTGATCTCCTCTTCCTTGACCGGACGGAAGGTCCCCAATCCTACGTGGAGCGTTACATAGGCCAGATTTACGCCCATGGTCTGTATCTGCTCCAGCAGTTCCCGTGTAAAGTGAAGTCCTGCGGTAGGGGCTGCAGCCGAACCCACCTCTTTGGAATAGACAGTCTGATACCGCTCGGGATCACTGAGTTCTTCCTTGATATAGGGCGGCAAGGGCATCTTGCCGAGTCGCTCCAAGATCTCCAGAAAGATCCCGTCATAATCAAAGCGGATCAGACGGTTCCCCCCCTCCAATGTCTCCACGACTTCAGCGGTGAGCAGTCCATCCCCAAATGACAGACGCGCCCCGGGCCGCACCTTTTTACCGGGCCGCACCAGGCACTCCCAAACCTTATCCCCCCTGTCAGTGAGCAGGAGGACCTCCACCGCTCCCCCTGTGGGCTCACGGTGGCCCAAAAGCCGCGCGGGCAGAACTCTGGAGTCATTGAGCACCAAACAGTCTCCCGGCCTCAGCAACGTGGGGATGTCATAAAAGTGCCGATGCGCTGTCGCGCCAGTCTTTTTGTCCAGTACCATCAGCCGGGAGCCATCCCGCCGTTCAAGCGGCGTCTGAGCAATGAGCTCCTGAGGCAGATCATAATAGAAATCCGATGTTTTCAAAATATTGTTCCAGCTTTCTTCGAGTTCTCACCGGACATCTACGCCGGTAAAATAGAATTTCAAAATCTCATCGTAGGTTTTCCCCTGTTCCGCCATAGCGTAGGCCCCCCACTGGCTCATACCCACGTTATGCCCCCAGCCTGACCCTGTAATGGTAAAGGAATTTCCAGCGGACGAGGAGACGAGCTGCTCCGTGCCGCTGCCAGTGATCACATAGGGCGTGCCTGTAATCGCAGTGATGTTCCCGGCGCCGTCAACGGCGTAAGCGCCGGATGCGGAGGCTATCGTGGTGCTGCTGTCATTGACAAAGAATTTACCGCCCCCGCCGGAAATGGTATATCGGATAGAATTCAGCCCCAAAAGTGTACGGGCATACTCTTTGGTCGTGTTGACAAAAGACCAGCTTTTTCCCGCTGCATCTAGAAATGTGATTTTATAGACATTGCCTGTGGGCGTATACTCCGCCACATAGAAGTCCACGATATCGTCGCAAAGGTACCCTTTCTTATGTAAGATATCTTTGAGTTCCTGCTTGGTAAAAGTGACCGTCCAATTATACTTCCCCGTCTTATCGGCTACAGAGGGCTCATAGATGTCCACGACTCCGGTCAGGTAGGGCAAGTTTTGTCCGCTGCTCCCCCACACGTTCTTTACATCCTCGGTGGCTCCGCCGTCGCAGGAAAAATAATACGTCTGTGCCAGCTCGCCGGCATACCAGACATATTTTCCATAGGTCTCAGCAGCCGCTTGGTCCGTACGTGCGTTGGAGAGTCCGGCCCCTTGATAAACCTGACAATCTGTCGTATTGCAGATATCAAATCCACTCTTCTGATGTTTGCCGAGATTCATATAAGCATAGGTCCTGGCACACACCGCCTGTGCCTTCAGGGCCTCGAGCGGCCAATCGTTGCTCATCTCATAGGGCAGGACACCACGGACATAGTCCTCCAGCGGAACCACATTGATGACGCTCAGATTTCCCCCGCTCTCACGGACATACCGGAAGGAGCCATAATAGCGGTAGCCTTTGAACCAGGTGACCGTTTCTGTCGCATCATCCAATCCAGGCTTGACCCCCAGCGTATAGGATGCGCCTCCGTCAAACTGGAACAGAGGTCGGCCCGTCTTAGTGGCCACCACAGTGACCCCATAGCTGCTGGTCCCCGTCACCGACGCGTCAGACAGCCCAAGGGTGTTCTGGGCGGCCGTCGCGGCTTCCTTTGTGGCGTATGCGCCGACACGCACGAAATAAGCGCCCTCTATCCAGGCCGGAAAAGCGCCTTGGAGGGCCGCCGCAGCCGCGGCTGCGCTCTCAAAATCAGGATAGCTCCCCGGCATCTGCAAATGATAGCAGCCTACGGTCACAGAGCCGGTCCCATCCACATAATTTCCGTTGGACAGAGATACGTTCTGGGTCTTTACCATAGAGATCTGAGTCTCTGGCGTATGCCCAAGCGTGACAAAATGCAAGTCCTCGTCAAAATACCCCAGGCGGTACCCGCTGCCTGTATAGTTTTCCAGGTTTGCCCCCGGGAGGGCGTTCTGACCATAGAAGAGCCCCACCTGGATGGTCGGGTTGATCTCAGCGTCCACAGCCGATACCATACTAGTAAGACATATGGCCGCCACAAAAAATATTATCACAAATTTACCCATTTTCCCGGCCATAGTAACCTCCATTTCTACAAATTAGCGGTTTACACTGGAAAAGAAGTGTGCTAATATAACAAAAATACCTGCCTCTGCTTTCGTAGGCAAGGCAGATTCCTTGTGCGCCATACGCTCAGTTTAGATATTATAGTACAAAACCTGACTCTATTGCAACCGCCGTTTTTCTGGTGGACTAGCAATTTATAGGCGGATACAGTATAGAATGGATAGAGTAACAGGCATGGAGGTCTGCGGAATGGAAAAGTATCAGGTAGGCGTGATCGGCGGAACCGGTATGGTGGGACAGCGTTTCATCACCCTCTTGGAGCATCACCCCTGGTTTGAATTGAAGGTCATCGCGGCCAGTCCTCGTTCTGCAGGGAAATCTTATGCGGAGGCCGTTGGCAACCGGTGGGCTATGGATACGCCGATCCCTGAGCAGGCCAAAGACATCGTGGTCTTAAACGCCGAGGAGGATGTGGCGGAGATTGCCGATCAGGTGGATTTTGTCTTTTCCGCCGTGGATATGAAAAAAGAGGATATTAAGAGTCTGGAGGAGCGCTACGCCCGACACGAGTGCCCCGTGGTCTCCAACAATTCCGCCCACCGCTGGACGCCTGATGTCCCTATGGTGGTGCCGGAGCTGAACCCTGAGCACATCAAAGTGATAGAGGCACAGCGAAAGCGATTGGGGATGAAGCGCGGGCTCATTGCGGTCAAGTCCAACTGCTCCATCCAGAGCTATGTGCCCGCCCTCCATCCCCTGCGCGGCTTCGGCCTGGAGCGGGTCCTGGTATGTACATATCAGGCCATTTCCGGTGCCGGCAAGACCTTCGCCACCTGGCCGGAGATGGTGGATAACCTGATCCCCTATATCGGCGGCGAAGAGGAAAAGTCCGAGCAGGAGCCATTGAAGGTCTGGGGACGGATAGAAAACGGCGTCATTGTAAATGCGGAAAAGCCCGCCATCACTGCGCAATGTCTCCGCGTTCCCGTGTCGAACGGCCACACTGCTGCGGTCTTCGTGGATTTTGAGAAAAAGCCCTCGATGGATGAGATGAAGGCCATCTGGGCGGAATACAAGGGCCGTCCTCAGGAGCTGAAACTCCCCACGGCCCCGGAACAGTTCCTGCGATATTTCGAAGAGCCCGACCGGCCCCAGTCCAAGCTGGATCGGGATTTGGGCGGTGGCATGACCGTCTCTATCGGTCGCCTCCGTCCTGACACCCAGTACGATTATAAGTTCGTATGTCTGTCCCATAACACGCTCCGCGGCGCGGCCGGCGGCGCGGTGGAACTTGCCGAGTTGCTGTGCGCCGAAGGCTATATTACCAAGGCGTAACAATTACATCATTCATGGATTCTTGCGCCTCCGGGACAGCATACCTGTCTTTTTTGGAGGTATGATTCAGATGAGAGAACCTGTTTTTACCGGCGCCTGTCCTGCTATCGTCACTCCGTTCGATCAGAGCGAAGCCATCCACTACGACCGATTTGCCCAACTGATCGATGAACAAATCGCCGCCGGTGTGGATGCCATCTGTGTGGTCGGGACCACCGGCGAGTGCTCTACACTCAGTCTGCGGGAGCATATTTCGGCCGTTAATTTCTGTGTCAAGTATGTCAACCATCGGGTCAAAGTCATTGCCGGGGCGGGAAGCAACGATACCTCCGCCGCCGTATATCTGTCCCAGCACGCGGAGGACTCCGGCGCCGACGCGCTTCTGCATGTAACCCCCTATTACAATAAGTGTTCCCAAGAAGGACTGATCCGGCACTATGAGTACATCGCAGACCGAACGGAGTTACCCATCATTCTCTACAATGTTCCCTCCCGCACGGGCGTCTCTTTTACCGCCGATACCTACCGTACACTTTCTCAAAACCCCAAAATCAACGGCGTCAAGGAGGCCAGCGGAAATCTTTCCCTGATTACCCATACCCGATACCTCTGTGGAGATGATTTTTACATCTGGTCCGGCAATGATGATCAGGTGGTCCCCATGATGTCCTTGGGCGCCAAAGGCGTCATCTCTGTTGTGGCCAATATCGCCCCCCAACTGATGGTGAATATGACACACCTGTGTCTGGACGGATGCTTCGAGGAGGCTTCCAAGCTTCAGATTACATATATGGATCTGATCGACACGCTTTTTCTGGAGGTCAACCCCATCCCCGTAAAGGCCGCGCTTGGCCTGATGGGGCGGGATGTCGGCGGCCTCCGGCTCCCCCTGTGTGAAATCTCTGCCAGTAACCTGGAAAAGCTCAGAGCTGCCATGGAGCGTGCCGGTTTGCTGGATGCGTCCAAGAATAGCGTCGCGTCCTGAAGATTTGTTGTTCACCGCAGGCGGCCATACAAAATGTGTGGCCGCCTGCACGTCTATCAGGGAGGAAGTTCACGATGTCCCACACAGTCCTTAGACGGGCCGATATCTCTGATGCGGCCCGTATCTTGGAGATCTATACTCCATATATCACCGATACCAATATTACTTTTGAATATGATATCCCTACCTTAGAAGAGTTTTCAGCGCGTATCCGGAAGATCTCTGCCGACTATCCCTATTTAGTCTGTACAGTGGATAACCTTGTCGCAGGTTATGCCTATGCCCACCGCCATATGGAGCGGGCGGCTTATCAATGGAATGCGGAGCTCTCCATCTATCTCGCGCCCCGTTTCCGGGGAGCCGGGCTCGGAACCGCCCTCTATACCGCATTGATCGAGATCCTTCGTCAGATGCATGTACGCAACGCCTATGGATGCGTGACGCTCCCCAATGAGGGCAGTGCGGGCCTTCATAAGAGCATGGGCTTCTCCCTCCTCGGCATCTTTCACCATACCGGCTATAAACTTGGCGCTTGGCACGATGTGGGGTGGTTTGAGCGCCCCGTCTGCCAAGGAAGCGAGGCGCCGCTCCCTCTGCTTTCTGTTCAGGATATCCCGGACGGACAGATCCGGGATATCCTTGCCCATTGTAAGCGGTTGATTCAAACCGACGTGCTGGAAGGACGTGTTTAAAATGCTGGATATCATTCTCTCAGGATGCAACGGTCGGATGGGCCATGCGCTGGAAGCGCAGTGCAGCACGGACACAGAGCTGAATATCGTTGCCGGGTTCGACATCCTTGGCACCTCCGAGCGTAACTTTCCTATATTCGCAGTTCCTTCGGAATTCTCCGGTTCTGCCGACGTTGTCGTGGATTTTTCTCACCCCGCCGCCCTCTCTTCCCTGCTGTCCTTCTGCCTTCAGCGCCGTCTCCCCATCGTATTGGCGACTACCGGGTATTCCCAAGCCCAGCTTGCGGAAATTGAGGACGCCTCCCAAAGTATCCCCATCTTCCGATCCGGGAATTTTTCTTTGGGCGTCAATGTCCTTTTGGAACTGGTGCGTCAAGCCGGCGCCATGCTGGGAGAGGACTTCGACGTGGAGATCATAGAGCGGCATCATAGTAAAAAGGTGGATGCGCCCAGCGGCACCGCACTGATGCTGGTGGAAGCCCTCGCTGTGTCTCTCCCCTACGAACCTGAATACGTCTATGACCGGCACATGGTTCGCAGACCCCGGGAACACCGTGAAATCGGAATCTCCTCTGTGCGGGGCGGTACCATTGCCGGAGATCACGAGGTGCTCTTTGCCGGAAAGGATGAGATCATCGAACTGCGGCACTGCGCCCAATCCAGGGAGGTCTTTGCCGCCGGAGCACTGAAAGCCGCCAGGTATCTAGCAGGACGTGATGCTCCGGGCTTATACGGCATGCGGGATTTGACCAACAGCCTGCTGGAGGCACAGTCCTGATCCTCTCCGTCTCGCGCCGGACAGACATTCCCTGCTGTGGGCTGTATCGTGTTCTGGGCCAAGGACCCGTCTCCCCTTCTCCCTCACCTGGCGGAGATAGACCGTATGGGCTGCCGCCATTATTTCCAGTTCACATTGATGCCGAGCTTTTTTGCAAATCCCAGCTTCTTCCATAACTTTCCCTCGTTTAAAAACATGTCCCGGCCGACGGGAAGAGGCCATAAAACAACAAAGCATCCTGTCCGGTGATTGGGCAGGATGCTTTGCTGTGAGTGGGCCGCACAACAAAATGTGACGTTTTTTATCTTTTTATGTCAGCGCGCGGCAAAGGGTTTCCCTCTCCGTCAATTCCCTTTCCCTTCAAACGATGGTAAGTCCACTCGCGGACCAATGCATACAGAACCGCAAAGGTGGGAACGCCCAGCAGCATTCCCGCAAAGCCGAAAAGTCCGCCGCCCACCACGATGGCCACCAATACCCAGATTGCCGACAAGCCTGTACTGTTTCCCAGTATCTTGGGTCCGAGTATATTGCCGTCGAACTGCTGCAGTGCGATGACCAGGACTCCAAAGCGCAGCGCAGCCCACGGGTCCACGATCAGCAGAATCATCACGCAGGGCACAGCGCCGATGATAGGGCCAAAAAAGGGGATCACATTGGTCACGCCGATGACTACGGCGATGAGGATATTATATGGAATTTGCAGAATCAGGTTAAGAACAAAGCAAAGTACGCCGATGATCGCACTGTCGATGAGCTTACCGTTGATAAAACCCACAAATACATTGTTTGCCTGGCTGCACACACTTAAAAACCAGCTTGCTTTCTCCGTGGGGAAAATTGCGTAAATCAGCTTCTTCAGCTGCGGCACCAGCCGCTCCTTGCCCGAGAGCATATAGATAGAGGCAATGAGCGCTGTCACACCGGTGATTACGCCGTTGCCGACGGCGACCCCAAAATTCAGGATTTGCGGTAAGGCCTCCGAAACGGCAGTGATTGTTTTTTTCGTCAGGCCGGCCATGAGCTCCTGATAAGAGACCAGCAGTTCATTGATCCCCTCACCCTCCAGGTCGAACCGCGTGATCAGCTCCTGCACCAGAACATCCAGACCCTTCATATATTCCGGCATCTTATTGACCAACTCTACAGCACTGCTCCAGACTTGAGGTAGAATGAGATTGAGCAGAACCACCAGCAACAAGACAGCCAGCAGATAGACAGAGATGATGGACCATGTGCGTCTGTGACGGCAGTGCGCAAAAAGCTCGCGCTCCAAAAACTTGGCGGGCGTGTTCAGCAGATAGGCGACGGCAAAACCCACGATAAACGGCGCCACCACGCTGAGAAACATATCCAGCTTTTCTCTTACCAAGTCGAAGTGGGACAGCCCCAGATAAAAAGTAATCCCAATGAGCACAACAATAAGGTTTGACAACGTTCTCGGCTCCAAAGGCCATATTTTTCGTCCCCGCTCTATGCCGCACACACCCTTTCTGTTACGCTCATCATACCATGCTCAGGAGGCTTTGTCTAATCATTATCACGTAAAATTCTTTTACAATTTTATGAAGGGGAACGCCCCGCAGGCGTCCCCCTTCTCCACAAAGCAACGGCAGCAATCTCTCAGGCCAGTAAAATACGGTGGAATACCTTTTTCCCCTTCTTCACCGTCAATCCTTCGCCGCGCATCGCCTCGGCCTTACAGACAGCGGTGGTATCGATCACCTTTTCTCCGTTGATTTCCACCCCTCCCTGCTGAATCAGGCGGCGTGCCTCGCCTTTAGAAGGCGCAAGGCCGCATTTCACCATCAGATCCACCACGCTCAGCTTTCCGTCGCTGAGGTCTGCGTCGGTCAGCGTGGTGGTGGGCATGTTGGAACGGTCTCCTCCCTGGGCGAAGAGAGCCCGGGCAGCATCCTGTGCCTTCTGTGCCTCCACCTCGTCATGGACCAATTTTGTAAGCTCAAAAGCCAGAATCTCTTTGGCACGATTGAGTTGGGCCCCCTCCCACTTATCCATCTCATCAATCTGCTCTAGAGGAAGGAAAGTCAGCATTCGCAGACATTTGAGCACGTCGGCGTCGTCAATATTTCGCCAGTACTGATAAAACTCGTAAGGCGAAGTCTTTTCCGGGTCCAGCCACACCGCCCCCGCCTGGGTCTTGCCCATCTTTTTGCCCTCGGAGTTGAGCAGCAGCGTGATGGTCATGGCGTGGGCATCCTTGCCCAGCTTGCGGCGGATGAGCTCGGTGCCGCCCAGCATATTGGACCACTGGTCATCACCGCCGAACTGCATGTTGCATCCGTAGTGCTGGAACAGGTGGTAGAAATCGTAGGACTGCATGATCATGTAGTTGAACTCCAGAAAGCTCAGCCCCTTCTCCATGCGCTGCTTATAACACTCGGCCCGCAGCATGTTGTTCACGCTGAAGCAGGCGCCCACCTCGCGGAGCAGCTCCACATAGTTCAGGTCCATCAGCCAGTCGGCGTTGTTCACCATCTGGGCCTTGCCGTCACCGAACTCGATAAAACGCTCCATCTGCTTCTTAAAGCAGGCGCAGTTGTGCTGTATGGTCTCCACCGTCATCATGGAGCGCATGTCGGTGCGGCCGGAGGGGTCACCCACCATACCGGTACCGCCTCCGATGAGGGCGATGGGCCGGTTGCCCGCCATCTGGAGCCGCTTCATCAGGCAAAGGGCCATGAAGTGGCCCACGTGGAGGGAATCGGCGGTGGGATCGAATCCGATATAGAACACCGCCTTACCCTCGTTGATCATCTTGGAGATCTCTTCCTCATTGGTTACCTGGGCAATGAGGCCACGGGCCTTCAGTTCTTCGTAACAGGTCATAGTTTCATTCTCCTTTTCTTTCGTCCATAGGGACGCCCCTACAGTAATTGCTAATTAGTATGGCTGCACTTTGTGTTTTAATATAAAAAACGCCCTCTGTCCTCACGGACAGAGGGCGTTGTCAAACGCGGTACCACCTCTGGTTCACCATCCCCTCACGGAGACAGCCTCATGGAGTGCCAACACACTCCGGCGCGGTAACGGGCGCACCCGACACACCCCTACTGCGCGCCTTCACGCGGTTCGGGCGGCTGCTCCAGGGTGTATTTCCCGGCCTGTCCCCTCCCCCTCACACCAAGACGGGGGCTCTCTGGGCGGGACATAAGACGGTACTTCTCCCTGTCATCGCAGTCTCATATTGAGTTGGATTATAGTACGGGGCAGCCAGTTTGTCAAGGGAAAGATTTAACTCAACAAAAGATTACTTTTGTTGGGTTAAAGCCCGCTTGAACCGTTCCGCACTGTCCAGCAGTTCCCCCGCCGCCGCCAGTGTCGCGCCGGTGATGCGCTCACCAGAGGTCAGCCGGGCCAGCTCCTCCATGCGCCGCTCCCGGCTCAGGCGCTCTACTTCTGTGAAGGTTCTCCCCTTTCGCTCCCCCTTCTCCACGGAGAAATGGACGTCCGCCATGGCCGCAAGCTGGGGCAGATGGGTGACGCAGAGCACCTGCTTGGTGCGGGCCACGCCCGCCAACTTCTCCGCCACCTTCTGGGCTGCCCGGCCGGACACACCGGTGTCCACCTCGTCAAAGACCAGGGAGCCCACGTGGTCATTCTCCGCCAGCACATTCTTAAGGGCCAGCATGATGCGGGCCAGCTCACCGCCGGAGGCGATCTTCTGGATGGGCTTCAGATCCTCCCCTACATTGGCGGACATAAGGAACTGCACCTCGTCCAGTCCGGTTTCGTCCATAGCGTACTCCCCCGCTTTGGGCCGGAACTCCACCTGGAACCGCACTTTCGGCATGTCCAGTTGGGCCAATTCCGTTTGAATACGCTCCTCCAGCGCCTTGGCCGCTTCACGGCGCGCCCGGCTCAGCGCCTCAC
>OGJU01001096.1_pt1 | contig 20375 bp, 17 predicted proteins | sample 1572251 | NCBI WGS metagenome assembly OGJU01 (sample SAMEA2582144, study PRJEB24529) | metagenome | biome: Human gut stool | place: China | collected 2011
CCGTTCGCGGTACCGGCGGTAAACACCGTTCAGTCACCATTGCCAATATGCTGCATGAAAAGCTGAAAACTCACAGGGATATCGGACTTAAGATAGAGCACAGGGATATCGGAAAAGATAGTATAACGGCTCAGTAGACTTGTATGCAGGAAATAGAGGTGGAGAGATGTCATTTTCGTCCCGTGTGAAAGAAGAACTTTCCAGGCAGCTTAGCTCTGCCAGACATTGCCAGATAGCGGAGATTGCCGCCATCTTAAGTTTATGCGGCAGAATTCACATCGATGAAGAAGATCATTACAGTATCCGCATCCACACGGAAAATGTGGCGGTTGCGAGAAAATACTTTACATTATTGAAAAAAGCATTTAATATAGCAACTGATATTTCTATCCGGAGGAATTCATTCCTTAAGAAGAACAGAACTTATACGGTGGTGATACGCGGCCATGAGGACTCTGTCCGTGTTCTGGAGGCATGCAAGCTGTTGGATGAACACGGGGAGGTCTCAGAGAATTTTTCCATTGTGAAGAATCTGGTAGTCCAGAATCCGTGCTGCCGCAGGGCCTTTATCAGAGGCGCATTTCTGGCGGCGGGCTCCCTGAGCGATCCGGAGAAATTTTATCATTTTGAGATCGTATGCGCGTCGCTTGAAAAGGCGGTGCAGCTTCAGAATGTGATTCTGACATTCGACATCGATGCGAAAATAGTTGTCAGAAAGAAGTATTATGTGGTATATATAAAAGAAGGCAGTCAGATTGTGGAACTTCTGGGACTGATGGAAGCGCATGTGGCATTGATGGAGCTGGAAAATATCCGGATCCTGAAAGAAATGCGAAACAGCGTCAACCGTCAGGTCAACTGCGAGACTGCCAATATCAATAAGACTGTTTCGGCGGCAGTCAAGCAGCTTGCGGACATCACATACATCCGTGATACGGTCGGGCTGGATTACTTGCCGGAGCTTCTTTCAGAGGTAGCACAGGTTCGTCTGGAGATGCCAGATGCAACCTTGAAGGAATTGGGGGAGAATCTGAGCCATCCGGTTGGAAAATCGGGAGTCAATCACAGGCTCAGAAAGATAAGTGCAGTAGCTGAAAGCCTCCGCGAAGAGCGGGGCGAGTAAAGTTAGGTTATTGTTCACAGGCAGGAATTTCCCGGATGGAAAATTCCGTGCGATACAGTAGTGGCAGCGGATTTTGCCGTTTTTTTCGAGCGGGGCTCGATGAGGAGGATATTATGACAAGTAAGGAAATCAGAATTGGTTTGAGTTCAGGTCTGGAGGCACGTCCTGCGGCGATGCTGGTGCAGGTGGCAAGCCAGTATGAGAGCAGCATCTATGTGGAAAGTGAAGAAAAACGCGTCAATGCAAAGAGCATCATGGGCATGATGACGCTGGGACTGGCAGAGGGCGCGCACGTAAAGGTAACGGCTGATGGCAGCGACGGGGAGAGTGCGATCGAGGGAATTGAGAAATATCTGAGCAATCAGTAGAAATCCAGATTTCTGACTGTTTTTCGGAAAGAGACAGGGGACGTAACAGTTACACAAAACAAGAGCTTTGATAGATGAGGGGGTGTCGTTTCGCGGGAAACGGCAGTCCCTTAAAAGATCTGAATGGGAGGAAAAAGGTGGCATTTACACATCTGCATGTGCATACAGAGTACAGTCTGCTTGACGCATCGAGTAAAATAAAAGAACTGACCGCCCGGGCGAAGGAACTGGGGATGGACAGTCTGGCGATTACTGACCACGGCGTCATGTACGGCGTGATCGATTTTTACCGGGCAGCCAGGGAAAATGGGATCAAGCCGATCATCGGCTGTGAGATCTATGTGGCGCCCGGATCGCGTTTTGACCGGGAGGCGGGAAGCGGCGAGGATCGCTATTATCATATGATTCTGCTGGCGGAAAATAATACCGGCTATCAGAATCTGATGAAGATCGTCTCCAAGGGCTTTGTCGAGGGATTTTATTATAAACCGCGTGTGGATGACGAGGTGCTGAGAACCTACCATGAAGGCATTATTGCACTCAGCGCGTGTCTGGCGGGCGAGATCCCGAGGTATTTGTCGAGAGGCATGTATGAGGAAGCGTGCAAGTCGGCGCAGAAATACCGCGATATCTTTGGACCGGACAATTTCTTTCTGGAATTGCAGGATAACGCCATCCCGGCGCAGCGGACGGTCAACCATGGCTTGATGCGGATGAGCCAGGAACTGCAGATTCCGCTGGTGGCGACGAACGACTGCCACTATATTTATAAAGAAGATGTGGAATCGCACGATATTTTGCTCTGTATCCAGACGGGCAAAAAAGTCACGGACGAGAACCGGATGCGCTATGAGGGCGGGCAGTTCTATGTCAAATCCGAGGAGGAGATGCGTGCGCTGTTTCCGTATGCACAGGAAGCACTTGACAACACGCACAAGATCGCCGAGAGATGCAATGTCGAGATTGAGTTTGGCGTGACGAAGCTGCCGCAGTATGATGTCCCGGACGGATATACGTCCTGGGAATATCTGCAGAAGCTCTGCGAGGAGGGCTTTCACAAGCGCTACCCGAACGACGATGGGACGCTGCGGGAGCGCCTGAGGTATGAGCTGGACGTTATCCATTCGATGGGATATGTCGATTATTTCCTGATTGTGTGGGATTTTATCCATTTTGCAAAATCAAACGGTATCATGGTCGGTCCGGGACGTGGTTCGGCAGCGGGCAGTATCGTCGCGTACAGTCTGGAGATCACGGACATCGACCCGATCCGCTATCAGCTGATTTTCGAGCGTTTCCTGAATCCGGAACGAGTTTCCATGCCTGATATCGACGTCGATTTCTGTTTCGAACGGCGTCAGGAGGTGATCGACTATGTCGTGCGGAAATACGGAAAAGACCGCGTCGTGCAGATTGTTACCTTCGGTACGCTGGCGGCAAAGGGTGTCGTCCGCGACGTGGGGCGCGCGCTCGATATGCCGTATGCACAGTGTGATGCGATCGCAAAAATGATTCCGGGTGATCTCGGCATGACGCTAGACAAGGCGCTCAAAGCCAGTCCGGATCTGCGCGAGGCGTATGAGTCGGATGATTCGGTCAAATATCTGATCGACATGAGTAAACGTCTGGAGGGGCTGCCGAGACATACCTCCATGCATGCGGCGGGCGTTGTCATCAGCCGTGCGGCGGTCGATGAGTATGTGCCGTTGTCCAGGGCATCTGACGGTTCGATCACGACCCAGTTTACGATGACGACGCTGGAAGAGCTGGGACTTCTGAAAATGGATTTCCTGGGTCTTAGAACCCTGACGGTTATCCAGAATGCGGTTCGCCTGGTGGAGAAAACGACCGGAAAACCGCTTGATATAGATAAGATCGATTACAACGATAAAAAGGTGCTGGATTCGATTGGAACCGGCAAAAATGACGGTGTGTTCCAGCTGGAGAGTACCGGCATGAAAGGATTCATGAAAGAGTTAAAGCCGGAAAACCTGGAGGATCTGATCGCCGGTATTTCCCTGTATCGTCCGGGTCCGATGGATTTCATTCCACGTTATCTGAAAGGCAAAAATGACAAGGCTTCGATTGCCTATGAGTGCCCGCAGTTAGAACCGATTCTGGCGCCGACCTATGGCTGTATCGTCTATCAGGAGCAGGTTATGCAGATCGTGCGCGATCTGGCTGGCTATACCTGGGGACGAAGCGACCTGGTGCGCCGTGCGATGGCAAAGAAAAAAGCGGCAGTCATGGAGAAAGAACGCCAGAATTTCGTCTACGGCAATGCACAAGAGGGCGTAAAGGGCTGTATTGCGAATGGGATCGACGAGAAGACGGCGAACCATATTTACGATGAGATGATCGATTTTGCGAAATACGCCTTCAACAAGTCGCACGCGGCGGCGTATGCGGTTGTCTCCTACCAGACGGCATATCTGAAATATTACCATCCGGTCGAATTCATGGCGGCGCTGATGACCTCGGTCAAGGATAATGTTACGAAGGTATCGGAATATATCATGAGCTGCCGTCAGATGGGTATGAAGATCATGCCGCCGGATATCAATGAGGGCGAGGGCGGCTTCTCTGTTTCGGACGGCGCGATCCGCTATGGTTTATCGGCGATCAAGAGTATCGGTCAGTCGGTGGTGGATGAGATTGTGCGGGAGCGGACCGAACATGGAAAATTCCGCTCGCTGGAAGATTTCATTGACCGGATGTCGGGCAGGGAGGTCAACAAACGCACATTGGAAAGCTTTATCAAATCCGGTGCGATGGACGGGCTGCCGGGAACCCTCAAGCAGAAATGTATGGTCTGCGGTTCGATGGTCGATCAGAAGAATAAAGAGAAGAAAAACACGATGGAAGGGCAGATGTCACTCTTTGATTTTGCAGCGGAAGAGGACAAGAAGAGTTTTCAGATCACATTTCCGAATGTCGGAGAGTATTCGAGGGAAGAATATCTGGCATACGAGAAAGAAATGCTGGGCGTCTACGTCAGCGGGCATCCGCTGGAGGAATATATCGGCACCTGGGAGAAAAATGTGACGGCGAAGAGCTCCGATTTTGTTGTGGATGAGGAGACCGGTTCGGCGGTGATTCACGACGGCGCGTATGTGACGATCGGCGGAATGATCACCGAGAAAACGGTTAAGACGACCCGGAATAACAAAATGATGGCGTTCCTGACGGTGGAAGATCTGGCGGGAAGTGTGGAAGTGCTGGTATTCCCGAAGGATTATGAAAAACGGCGCGATATGCTGATCAAGGATGAAAAAGTCTTTATCCGCGGGCGCGCATCGGTCGGCGATGAGCCGGTCGGAAAACTGATCTGCGAGCAGATTATCCCATTTTCGCAGGTGCCGCGCGAGCTGTGGATTCAGTATGCGGACAAGGACGCGTATCTGGCGGGAGAGAAAGAACTTCTCGACCTCCTGAAAACAAGTGATGGAAATGACACCGTGATCATTTACCTGGGACGTGAGCGCGCGAAAAAGGTTCTGCCGCGCAACTGGAATGTGCGGGCAGGCGAGGCGCTGGTGACGACGCTCAGCGAGATGCTGGGCGAGAAGAACGTCAAGGTGGTGGAGAAGCCGCTGGGGAAGATTTCTTCATAAGTGTTAAAATTTGCATTGGACATTGAAAGCTTTGGTAACTGGGCACGTATGTGTGAACAGTAACACGCTTTGGCGACATGTTAAAAAAATATCATAAAAAATCTTGAAATGACCTATAAAATGAATTACAATAAAATTGTTTGAAAATTGTGGTAGCACGCAGTGCAGAACAATTTGGTATCAGAAGGGTCAAAAGATTCGAAAATAAAACGGCTGGTTCACGGTTGGGGATGTGAAGCGGAAAGCCTTAGGACGGAGGAATAAGCGATGGCAAAAGAGGTTAAAACGATTGGTGTACTGACAAGCGGCGGCGATGCGCCGGGTATGAATGCAGCGATCCGTGCGGTGGTCCGGACTGCGATCAACAAGGGCATGAAGGTAAAAGGTATCATGCGTGGTTACGCTGGACTTTTGCAGGAAGAGATTGTGGACATGGACGGAACCAGCGTGGCAGATACGATTGGCCGTGGCGGTACGATCTTATACACAGCCCGCTGTCCGGAATTTATGACCGAGGAAGGTCAGAAGCGCGGCGCAGAAATCTGCCGCAAGCACAACATTGACGGTCTGGTCGTCATCGGCGGTGATGGTTCCTACCGCGGCGCCGGAAAGTTATCCGCGCTGGGAATCAATACGGTAGGTCTTCCGGGCACGATCGATCTGGATATTGCCTGCACCGATTATACGATCGGGTTTGATACCGCGATCAACACGGCGATGGAGGCGATCGATAAGGTAAGAGATACTTCCACCTCCCATGAGCGCTGCAGTATCATCGAGGTTATGGGACGCCACGCGGGATATATCGCCCTGTGGTGCGGTATCGCTAACGGCGCCGAGGATATTCTGCTTCCGGAGCGGTACGATGGCAATGAGCAGATGCTGATCAACCGCATCATCGATAACCGGAAACGCGGCAAGAGACATCATATTATCATTAATGCCGAGGGCATCGGACATTCCGCGTCGATGGCGAAGCGAATCGAGGCGGCAACCGGCATCGAGACACGTGCGACGATCCTTGGTTATATGCAGCGAGGCGGCGCGCCGACCTGTAAAGACCGTGTCTATGCGTCCATCATGGGCGCCAAGGCGGTGGAGCTGCTGGAAAAAGGAAAGACCAACCGCGTGGTAGCGTATAAGCACGGCGAGTTTCTGGATTTTGATATTCAGGAGGCGCTGAATATGAAGAAGGATATTCCGGAAGATCAGTATGAGATTAGTAAGCTGCTGATTCGTTAAGGAATTTGATGGCTGCTTGTGAGATGGGCTGGCATATGAACGGAGAACAGGCTTCTCAGGGATAAAGGGAGAGCCTGCTCTCCGTTCGTGCGTCAGCCCTGTTTGTGGGCAATGGAAAATGAAACAGATGGAGGTGCAAGAAAATGGCAGAAATGCAGAATCCCAATACAGATGGGGACTCCACCGTACTCTGCGGTGCGAATTCGTATGTGGAAAAATATTATCTGAATGAGCAGTTTTCGGGGCTGCCGGAGTCAATTAAGCAGGAATTGCAGATCATGTGTGTCATGTACACAGAGGACATCGGCGGTATTATTTTGCTGGAGTTTATGCCGGATGGCAGACTGCAGTTTAAGGTTGAGGCGGAGGAGAATGATTACCTCTTTGACGAGATCGGAAGCGCGCTTAAAATCAAGCAGTATCAGGCGGAGAAGCGTGAGCTGCTGGAATCGCTGGAGCTGTATTATAAGGTGAAGGTGCTGGGAATCCCGGCGGACGAACTGTTAGACGACGAGCAGATGGAACGGTATCAGGAAGATTAGAAATAAAATGAAGATTGGAAACGTAGAATTAAAAAATGCAATCGCCCTTGCGCCGATGGCAGGTGTGACGGATCTGCCGTTCCGTCTGCTCTGTAAGGAGCAGGGATGTGGTTTGATGTACACGGAGATGGTCAGCGCGAAGGCGCTTCTTTATAAGAACCGCAATACAAAGCCGTTATTAGAGACGCGGCCGGAAGAAGAGCCGGTTGCGGTGCAGCTGTTTGGCTCAGATCCGGAGATCATGAGCGAGATGGCGCTGCAGCTGGAGGAAGGACCGTATGCCATCATCGACGTCAACATGGGTTGTCCGGTGCCAAAGATTGTCAATAACGGCGAAGGTTCGGCACTGATGAAGGATCCGAGGCTGGCAGAGCAGATTTTGACGGCGATGGTAAAGAAACTTCATAAACCGGTTACGGTCAAATTCCGCAAGGGATTTAATGATTCGAATATCAATGCGGTTGAGTTTGCGAAGATGGCAGAGAGCTGCGGCGTGGCGGCGGTAGCCGTGCATGGACGGACGAGAGAGCAGTATTATTCCGGAAAGGCGGACTGGGACATTATCCGTCAGGTCAAAGAGGCGGTTTCAATCCCGGTCTGGGGAAACGGTGATGTATTTACACCGGAAGATGCCAAGAGAATGAAGGAAGAAACCGGCTGCGACGGCATCATGGTGGCGCGCGGCGCGAAAGGAAATCCATGGCTGTTTAAACGGATTCTCCACTATCTGAAAACCGGAGAACTTCTGCCGCCGCCGACTGCGGAGGAAGTAAAGAGGATGATTGTCCGCCATGGGACGCTTCAGACGGAATTTCGCGGCGAGGAGATCGCAATGCGGGAGATGCGTAAGCACGTGGCATGGTATACGGCAGGATTTCCACATTCGTCGGCGCTTCGCAATGATATAAACCAGGTGGAGACGCTGGAGGAGCTGGAACGGCTGGTGGATGAGAGAATTTAAGAGAAGGATGAATGTGTGGAATCAAAACGATGGTTGTGTTACATGGGTGAACGAAATCGGAAGGCACAGAAAAAGCACGAAAATGTAGGATTTTCCCTTGTTTTTAAAGCCATTATGGCACTTTGTGATTCTTGACATTACACCAAGAATCATGTATAATAGTGCGATGCAATTATTAGGGGATTCAATAATGAATCGATAGAAGGAAGGATAGCTGTCATGGCAGAAAAGAAGAACATTTTAACTTACACAGGATTGAAAAAGTATGAAGATGAACTTCATGATCTGAAAGTAAATAAACGCCAGGAGATCGCACAGAAGATCAAAGAGGCGAGAGAGCAGGGCGACCTGTCTGAGAACGCTGAGTATGATGCAGCAAAAGATGAACAGAGAGACATCGAGGCAAGAATCGTAGACCTTGAGAAACTGTTGAAAAACGCAGAGGTTGTTGTTGAGGATGAGATCGATCTGGATAAGATCAGCATCGGATGCCAGGTAAAGGTACTGGATGTCGAAGAGGATGAAGAGATGGAATTTAAGATCGTAGGTTCCACCGAGGCAAACAGCTTAGATGGTAAGATCTCCAACGAGTCTCCGGTTGGTCGTGCCCTGCTTGGCAAGAAAGCTGGCGAGACCGTAGACGTAGAGACACAGGCGGGCGTTATCCAGTACAAGATCCTGGACATCCAGCGAGTATCATAAAGAGACGAAGGAGTGAAAGAGAAAGTGGCAGAGCAGAATCAGCAGAATAAGAACGAGGAGAAGGACTTAAATCAGTTATTAAAGGTGCGCCGCGAGAAACTGAAAGACCTTCAGGACAACGGAAAGGATCCGTTCCAGATTACAAAATTTGATGTAACTGCACACAGCAGCGAGATCAAGGATAACTTTGAGCAGATGGATGGCAAAGAGGTTACGATCGCAGGACGTATGATGTCCAAACGTGTGATGGGTAAGGCATCTTTCTGCAATGTGCAGGATTTAAAGGGCAATATCCAGTCTTATGTTGCCAGAGACAGCGTAGGCGAAGAGGCTTATAAAGATTTCAAGAAGATGGATATCGGTGATATTGTCGGAATCAAGGGTACCGTATTCCGCACCAAGATGGGTGAGATCTCCGTTCACGCAGAGTCCATCGTACTGCTGTCCAAGAGTCTGCAGATTCTGCCGGAGAAATTTCACGGACTGACCAACACGGATATCCGTTATCGTCAGAGATATGTGGATCTCATCATGAATCCGGAAGTAAAAGACACCTTTGTAAAACGTTCTCAGATCCTCAAGGAGATCCGCAATTTCCTGGATGGACGCGGATTTATGGAAGTGGAGACCCCGATGTTGGTAGCTAATGCCGGCGGTGCGGCTGCACGTCCGTTTGAGACCCATTATAATGCTCTGGATGAAGATGTAAAACTGCGTATTTCTCTGGAACTCTACTTAAAGAGACTGATCGTAGGCGGCTTAGAGCGTGTTTACGAGATTGGCCGTGTATTCCGTAACGAGGGTGTTGATACCCGTCACAACCCGGAATTTACTCTGATGGAGCTGTATCAGGCATACACCGACTATGAGGGCATGATGGAACTGACCGAGAGTATGTTCCGCTACCTGGCTGAGAAAGTCTGCGGAAGCTCTGTCATCAGCTATAACGGCACTGTGATTGATATGTCCAAGCCGTTCGAGCGCATTACCATGATCGATGCAGTTAAGAAATACTCCGGCGTTGATTTCAACACTGTTAAAACTGACGAGGAAGCAAAGGCAATCGCAAGAGAGCACAATGTTGTATTTGAGGAGCGCCATAAGAAGGGTGATATCATCAACCTGTTCTTCGAGGAGTTCTGCGAGGAGAAGATGATTCAGCCGACCTTCGTTATGGATCACCCGGTTGAGGTATCTCCGCTGACCAAGAGAAAACCGTCCAATCCGGAGCTGGTTGAGCGCTTCGAGATGTATATCTACGGCCGCGAGATGTGTAACGCATACTCTGAGTTAAATGATCCGATCGATCAGAGAGAACGTTTCAAAGCACAGGAAGAGGCTTTTGCTGCTGGCGATGAGGAAGCAAATCATACGGATGAAGACTTCCTGAATGCACTGGAGATCGGTATGCCGCCGACAGGTGGTATCGGATACGGTATCGACCGTCTGGTTATGCTACTGACCGATTCCCAGGCAATCCGTGACGTACTGCTGTTCCCGACGATGAAGTCACTCGGTGATGTAAATAAGAAAAATGATGTAAAAAATCAGGCTGCCGAAGAAATGAAAGCAGAGCCGGAAAAAATTGATTTCTCTAATGTAAAGATTGAGCCTTTATTTGAGGAAGAAGTTGATTTTGATACATTCAGCAAGTCAGATTTCAGAGCTGTAAAGGTTAAAGAGTGTGTTGCAGTACCGAAGTCAAAGAAACTCCTTCAGTTCACTCTTGATGATGGAACAGGCACAGATCGTACGATTTTAAGCGGTATTCACGCTTATTACGAGCCGGAAGAACTGGTTGGTAAAACACTGATCGCCATCACAAACCTTCCACCAAGAAAGATGATGGGAATTGAGTCTTGCGGTATGTTATTATCAGCAGTAAATAATCTGAAAGACTCAGAAGATGAAGAACTGCATCTGATCATGGTTGATAACCACATTCCAGCAGGTGCAAAGCTCTATTAAGATGAGAAACTGAGCCTTGCGGCGGTGTGCGCTTGCGAACACCGACATAAGGCGAAAAACGCACGGAGACGCCAGTCGACGTGATGTAAAGATGTACCATTTTACCGAATAGACGGGACGTACTTCATTTGATAAAAAACTAAAAAAACAACGATTTACATCAAACTTACATCAATTGATGCAGAAATCGGTGCAAGCAAGAAAAAATCGCATAATTAGTGCAATGAGTGGGCAATTCCAATCGGAGTTGCCCATTTTTAAAACAAACAGAAATACAAATCGGAAGTTGGAGGATACACGCATGAAAATTGTAATCATTAATGGAAGTGCCAGAAAAGGAAATACGCTGGCAGCAATCAATGCATTTATAAAAGGAGCGTCAGAAAAGAATAAAATTGAAATCATTGAACCCGACAAACTCAACATTGCACCATGCAAGGGATGCGGTGTCTGTCAATGCTCTAAGGGATGCGTCGACAAGGATGATACAAATTCTACAATTGATAAAATTGCTGCCGCAGATATGATTCTTTTTGCTACACCAGTTTATTGGTGGGGAATGTCAGCACAATTGAAACTTATCATTGATAAGTGCTACTGCCGTGGATTGCAGTTAAAAAATAAAAAAGTTGGCACGATTGTTGTAGGCGGTTCTCCCGTAGACAGTATCCAGTATGAGCTGATTGATAAGCAGTTTGACTGTATGGCAAAATATCTTTCATGGGATATGCTTTTCAAAAAATCATATTACGCAACAGCCAGAGATGAACTTGAAAAAAATAAGGATTCCATGAACGAACTTGAGTGGATCGGAAAAAATTTATAAAGCACACACCAAATTCCAGTTTGCCAACTTGCCCTTTGAGAGAGGAGAAATCCCTTTCTCAAGGGGCTTTTTCTATTTATACAGATATTCGCAAACTACAAGATAAAGCCAAAACTTCATATACTCTAAGCACAAGGAGGTTGAGGTTTGGCTATGAATAACAGTTCAGCAGAAGTACACCCGGAGCTTGTTTCGGAGTGGTCGGAGAAGAACTTACCGCTTACACCTGATACTTAAATGAAGAAGAACGAAGCCCAGTGATACAATCACTCATTGCACTGAAGAACAATTTAGCAGCTCAGGGACGATACACCGATGCAGTAGATGATGTTCTATGTAAAGTGCTTGAAGCAAAGAAAAAGAAATTGAAAATTGAATACATTTAGAACGTGTTTTGTCGTCTGTTTCCTAACCGGAGCAGGCGGCTTTTTTTATTTCGAAAAATTTTTTGAAAAGCAGCGATTTTGGGTGTGCATTTCATACCCCTTTGTCCAAATGAGTGAAGTCCTTCAGGAAGCAGGTGGACAGTTAGAGCGTTCTGAAATTAGAGGCAGAATTAGTGAGTTAGATGAGCATATTGCTGAATTTGAACAGAAACTATATACATCTAATAAAACAGGAAATCAGTACAAAAAATTTGATTTTAAGTTTAATTTTGCTATTAAAGAGCTTAGTTATGTCGGACTCATCTGCCACCTGCCGTCTGCCGGTGCATGAATACTTTCAAGTATCAGGAGTAAGTAAAAGTAGATTGACAGATAATATAGAAAAGCGTATTATAATAATAAGAGGTGGGATTTCCCACACAAATGCTTGCGTAGGAGGTGTTGGTAATGGAAGCGATGAAAGATTATGTTGCCCATCTGGATAACAAAAAAAGAATTACGCTCAGAGGAGCTGCTTATCAGTATTACAATGTAAAAGAATATGGAAATGGCTGCATTATTCTGGAACCTCGGGAACTGGCAGTGCCAGAGAGCATTTCAGCCAGAACTCTGGCAGATATGGATCGTGCAGTAAGTAACTTTAAGAGAGGCGATGTTTCCCCGGCTATTGACCTGTCAGATTTTTAAAAGGAATAAGAGATGAATTTTAATATACGAATGGGAATTCCTGAAATGCAGGAACTTTGGTTAGCTCTGCAGGAGAAATATCGTTCCGGTAATATAAAAAAGAAGGAAGAACAGTTGTATAAAAAATGGGGAAAGGCTTTAAAGCTGTTGTCGGCTGATCCGGGTTATCCGAGTCTTCAAACCCATGAAATAGAGCCATTATCCAGACGTTATGGAATGAAAGTGTGGCAATCATATCTGGAAAATAAAACCAGTGGCGCAATGAGAATGTACTGGGTTTATGGACCAGACCAGAAAGATATTACAATTATCGGACTGGAACCACATCCGGAAGATAAGAAAAATGGCGCGTACGACCGAATTTCACTGTCGGATTTGTAGAATAAAACTGAACATGGAACTAAAATACGAGCAGTTAGTCTATGAAAAATAGGTTAGCTGCTTTTTTCATGCAAAAAGGTGAATCACAGAGACGTTCAGACGGAAGATATGTATATACTTATACGGATCCTCTCGGAAGACGTAAATATGTTTATGCACAAGACCTTGTAACGCTTCGGGAAAAAGAAGCACAGCTCATGAAAGATCAGATGGACGGTCTGGATATATAATCTAACGTATTATCCGGTAGGAGAAGACCGGGCATCGGAAAATCACATTTCAACGCCGAAAACAGAAGCCGGAATGCGTACGATTCCCATGTTGGATACAGTGAAAGATGCTTTTGAAATGATCTGGGAAGAGCAGAAAGAAAATGGCTGGACAGATGCAGAGATTGATGGGATGACAGGCTTTGTTTTCTGTAACCGTTATGGAAATATAATGAATGCCCAGTCAGTTAATCGGGCAATCAAGAGAATCTCATCTGCTTATAACGCAACAGAAGAAATAGAGGCAAAAAAAGAGCATCGGGAGCCGGTGCTGTTGCCGGATTTTTCAGCGCACAGCTTGAGACAGACATTTTGCACAAGGCTTTGTGAAAGAAAAACGAACCTGAAAATAATCCAGTCGATCATGGGGCATAAGGATATTCAGACCACTGTGGATATCTATGCAGAAGCGACAGAGAAAAAAAAACAGGAAACATTTGAACATTTGGCTGCAACAATGGATGTATTTTAAGAAGGGCTTATGAACCCTTTCATCTGACAACAGAAATAACCAAATGACATCAAATTGACAACAGATATGATTTGACAATGATTCATCATGAATGGTGATGAAGAGAAGACAATTTAATAGAAATAGCACAGCGAAGCATCACGAAGGGTAATGAAGAAAAATTAAAAAAATTCCCGACGATGAAGAGTTTGGAGAAATAAAATGCCGAAAACAGGGCGTTTTCAAGCAATTTAAGAGGCTTAAATTTGTATTTTACGACAGAGTTACGACAAATGATGAGCTATGATATAGTAAAAAATATTTCTAAACTTAAAAAACAGGTTGCTAAATTCAGAGAAACTGTATATACTAAAGATAGAAGTAAATGTTTGCCGCTTGCTGATGGTGCGGGGTATAAATAATTCAGTTCGTAAATGAAGCCACTTGCTATACAGGTGGGATAAAAATAGTATAGTTTGTAAATGTTCCCCATCAGTGAATGCTGATGGGGAATTTTATCACATAGGAAAGGTTATTTATGGAGATACAACAGGGATATTCGTATCATATCAAGGATGAATTTTTTGACTTGGTTCAGGATAAATATTTGATGAGTAATAAGGAACAGGGGAACTATCGTCCTCATTACTATGCAATTCAGGATAGAAAAAATCCAAAATTGTATTGGATGATACCAATTAGCTCACAAGCTGAGAAATACAAGGAAATCGTTGAAAAGAAAAAGAAACGATATGGTAAATGCAATACGATAGTGATTGGATTATTTGCAGGGAAAGAAAATGCTTTTTTGATACAGAATACATTTCCTGTTATTGAAAAATATTTTGACCATGTTCATACGATTCAGGAACAGCCTGTAACGATACATAAAAAGTTGGATAAGGTACTTGTTGAAAATCTGAATGAAGTACTGGCTATGTATAATCGTGGAATAAAATTGACTTTTACGGGTATTAAAGCGATTAGGAATATTATGGAAGAAGAACTTGGAAAATAGAGAGGACACCATTGCTTATGCAAATGTAAGTAATGGTGTCCTTTTGTATGAGCAATGTTTATAAACCCACTGTAATTCCAACAAGAAAGGATTCCTCACCGGGAACGAGATCGAGATCACCGCCATGGCTTTCAATGATTTTTCGGACAGAGGAAAGCCCGATTCCATGATCAGCAGATGTACCCTTTCGGGAGAGGAATGTTTTTCCCTCTTGCAAGGCCAGACCGTCGTAAGTGTTTTCAATCTTCAAAAAGTACATATTGCCTCTGGTTTCGCCTGCAATGAAAACGCGGCGCACCCCTTGCTTTTGGCGGCTGCACGCCTCAACGGCATTGTCCAAAAGATTGCCCAGCACCGTACACAGTTCCACATCGGTAAGCGGCATCTGATCGGGAAGATCGAGCCGTACCTGAAATTCTGTCCCTTGTGTCTGCGCCATACCGTAGTAGTATTCAATCAGCGCATTTACGACGGGATTTTTGCAGAACTGGGCAGGGGAGTGACCCGATGATGCCGCAACCTGTTCCTCTACCTGTAACAGGAAGGAGCAGATCTCTGTCTGCCCACGTTCAGAGGCCATGCGGTCTATGGTGCACAGATGGTGTTTGATGTCGTGGATCAGCCTTCTGTTTTCTGCCGCTGCTTCAGAAACCTGACGGCTGTATTCGGTCTGCATAGAAAGCTGACGGATGACCTGCTTGCGTTCTTCCTGGAAAATCAGGCTGTTTCCATATCCTTCTATCACATCGCGCCAGAGGGAATAACCGATGGCTGCTGCTATGAAAAAGCTGCCCCATTCCAAAAACCAACCGCCGATAACCGGCTCATAAACCGGCAGAAGGCGATCCCATATAAAGGCGCAGGTTGCGGCTGCCGCAGCATAGAAGATCGGCCTGCTCCGTTTTTCTCCTCTGTGAATGGCAAGCACAGCGATGATAAGCAGATAGAGCGCAGATGCCGCCTTATAACAAAAGACCGATGCAGAGAAAAAGCGAATGGCTCCAAGGGAGAGATGGGAAGCCATCATGCCATACACAAACGCATATACCAGGAAAGCAGCGCCCACCCCATTACTGATGGCCGCAGGCAGGAAGCCCGGTCTGCATATCCGGTTTTGCAGAACTACGATCAGCCAGGTAACCAGATAGATACAGAACAGTTCAATCGTGTACCAGGGGAATACGGGAACCGCAGCCAGCATATGAATCACAGGATAGGATGACAGGCCGCACATGGCAAGGCAGATCAGTCCGAACAGGAATGTATTTTTCTGTTTCATCCGGCGGCTGAAATAAAAGGACAGCAGCGCACAGACAAAGGTAACTGTACAGCTGAACAGGCAGAATGCAAACCGGATTCCTCTGGTTGTATTGACCGCCAGCATCGTTCCGAAAGCAGGCGGATAGACAATCCCTCCGTAAAAGTGGTCATAGTTGCTGACCGCTATGGTGAGTGTGACCGGTTTTCCGCCATGAAAAGTGACCATGCGGTTTTGAACCAATGGTGTCCCCTGTGCCGGTTCCCCCATTTGCAGGATCAGGTCATGATCCAGATAAAGGTTGTAAGCAGAAAACACTTCCGGGATTTCCAGCGCATATGTTTCCTTCCATTTGAACCCCAAAGCCGCAGGATGCAGGCGGACACCTTTTTGGTGAAGCCTGTGACGGAATATCAGCTGCGGGAGGCGGTATCCCAGCTGCTTCAGAAAACAACGAGAAGGAACGAACCGCGTGAGGAGGATGAATAAATGATATGGAAATGGAAACGGCCGGCCGCATTTTTACTGGCGGCGGCAATGATTTTTACGATGCCGGGAGTTCCGGCATCTGCGGTGGAAGCGGGTGTATCCGCCGTCCATACGGGGGTGTGCAAGCATCACCCGGAACATACAGAGGACTGCGGATATACGGAAGGAACCGAAGGGGCAGCCTGTGAACATGAACATACTGAGGATTGCTACACCCTTGTGGAGAAGTGTATCCATAAACATGACGAAAGCTGTTACCCTGTTTTGGAAGGCAGCGTATCAGAAAATACGGCGACCTCATCTGAAGTAGAGGAGGTCCAGCCGACCGAGTGTACCCATGAATGCAGTGAGGAAAGCGGCTGTATCACAAAAAAATTAAGCTGTCCTCATGAACGCGGCGAGCATGACGATAGCTGCGGCTACATCCCGGCCACAGAGGGGACGCCCTGCGGGTATACCTGCGAGCAGTGCAATTCCCAGGACAGCGGGCTTGTTCCCGGCGCGTCCGGGAATGCTCCGGTGGAGTGCATCTGCGAAACCCACTGTGAGCAGGAGGCGGTCAATCCCGACTGTCCGGTCTGCTCTGCGGAAGATGCGGATCTCTCTGCCTGCAAGGGAACAGAGCAGGCAATGCCCCTGATGGCAGCTGCGGCAGGCACTGAAACCATCTCCGGCGATGTTACCTGGGATAACAGAAAAATAACCACTCCGGTGGAGCTGGACGGCAACACGACAATCACGCTGATCGGCAATAATTCCATTACGATTACTGATGCTGGTGACGATGTGTACTCTATTCTGGAAATGGGTTATCACAATCTGACCATCCAGGGAACCGGCAGTCTGACGGTCACAGCTCTCAAAGGAAAAAGGGCCATTGGAGCTGACCGATACGACGAAAGAACCGGCGGGACACTTACCATAAAAGAGGCAGCAGTAACCACCAAAGGCGGTACGGACGGCTTGCGTGCCAGAGCCGTTGTGATTGAGAGCGGCAAATTGAATTTAGATTCTTATGTCGGTATTCAAACCGCATCCCTGACCATGAACGGCGGCATTCTCTACACCACCGGAACGTATGCTGCGATCCAAAGAGGTTGGGGAGAAACACGGAGTATTGACTCCAGCCTGACCGTTCTGTATTCGGAACAACAGAATGCAAAAATAGAGAATATGACGGACGGCACAGTGGAAGATACGAAAAAAAATGCAGACGTAAAGACCATCTATATCGCCAAGATGGCAGCCCGCGCAAAATTGACCGTCGGCGCACAGCAGGGAACCCTGCAGGAAAGCTTAGGCCGTCAGACGGCGACCTTCTCCGTGACCGGCAGCAAGGTCCAGATGAATACCCTGAACGTGGAATGGGTGGGCGAGCACACCGGTCTGGCGTTCCAAAAGTCCGATAACGGCGCGACCATCACCGTTACCGCCGACAACACCGTCAAGGAGGGCCGCTATAAGCTGAAGCTGACCGCAGACGGCGTAGAAGGAACCAATCCTAACAAGGCGACCGCCACCGCAACGGTCACCGTCGCCGCCGCGCCCAAAAACCCCATTACCATAAGAACGCAGCCGCAGGTCGTATATGAGAAATTAGATGGGGAAAGTGTAGCGGTTGTCGATGTCAGCGCCTCTCTGGCAAGCGGTCAGTCCGGTAATATTACCTATCAGTGGTATGTGAACGGAAAAGAATTTCAGGGCACAGGCAGCGGCAGTTATAATAAAATCGTCCTGACCAAGGCCAACCTGACCCCAGTGGAGGGCAGGGACTGGGAGTACAGCGGCCAGGTCTACTGCAAGCTGTCCTATAATAACTATACCGTAGATACAAAAACTGTCACCGTTACCATTAACACCTGCACCCATGCAAAATACACCCACGATGGCAAATGCCAACAGTGCGGCGAACCGTGTCGCAAGGAAGTGCTCTTTATTGACGAAGATGGTATCCCCTATTCGTCTGAACTCGGGAACAATCAGGCCATGGTTGGGAGCAGGCTGATTTCCGGCGGAACCTTTTATTTTGTGCGGGATATTGACGCAGTCTTGCGTGCGGGAGGTGATGAGCCGAACAAAAAGGACCTTACGCTGGACCTGCAGGGCCACAAGGTCAAGGCGCTGGATTTGCAAAATTGCCCGTACAACAGCGTCACCATCAAAAACGGCACGATAGAGGGCATTGGAGAGGTCATTGCCACCAAAGGCCCCACGGTATTGATATTAGACAGCGTTACAACAGGCGGGGGTGTCGTTAATAACCTGTTTACCCTGACGGTAAAGGGCGACTGCGTGTTTCAGCGTCAGGTGAATTTCCTCGGGAAAACCCAGCTCCGGGGCGGCACGTTCCAACGTGGAATCAATGCAGAACTTGGTGAGGAGGCCCTGGCTCTGCTGGCGGAGGGATATGCCTTTGCAGACGCCGGTAGCAACGAAATTTTGAACGTTTCCAATGTAGATATTCAGGATAGAGCGGTCAAGGTGGTCGAGCATACCGACCAATATCATAACGGCAAATGCGCCTGCGGCAGAGTCTGCGACCATGCGGACAAGGTGGACAGCGCCGGTTACTGCACCCGCTGCCATATGCTGGTGGAGGCATTTGAAACCGGCGGCAAGCGCTACACCAGTCTGGAAAACGCGCTGGCTGCCGCGAAGGACGGTGACACGATCACTCTGCGGGGGCCTTTGACCATCGAGAACGCAGAGCCTATCGAAATCAGCAAAAATATTATACTGAACTTGAATGGACACACCCTGAGCAAATCCGCTGGGAAGGGGCTTCTACGTATCCTCGGCTCCAATGTAGCCATCATAAACGGCAAGGTGCAAAACACCCATCCCAGCGACCCCTATCATGCGGTGGCGGTCGGAAAATCTAAGCAGACAGGCGCAAAGCTGACGCTGGACAATGTCACCCTGGAGGGCAGCACAGACGGGAGAAACCGTGGAGTGGGGCTTGGCATTCTTACCGGGAACGAAGCCGTGGTAACGAGCGGCAAGTTCATCGGCGGCATCTACACGGAGGGAGCGCTGACCATGTCCGGCGGCAGTGCGGATCTGCTGGAATTGGGTGCGCTCAAAGGTATTCCAGTGACCCTGTCCGGCGGATCCTTTGACAGCATCAAAATCAAGAATGGCGCAGATTATCAGTCCCTGCTGGCAGAGGGATATGCTTATCGGAAGAAAGACGGCGCATTGCTCAAGCTGTCGGAGATGAAGGAGAATACTGCCGTAACTGTTGTGAAGTGCAGCCACCCGGACGAGCATTCCGGCGGGACCATTTGCCCCTACTGCGGCTATGCCGCTGAGGTGACCAAGCCGGACGGCAGCATTTCCTACCATCCGACGGCAGACGCGGCTATCGCCGCAGCCGACGGCGGTACGGTGAAGCTGCTGGCAAATGCAGACGAGATTACCATCAACAGCCCGCTCAAGCTGAATCTGAACGGTAAGACGGCGGCAAAGCTGACCGTCACCGGAGATGTCACGCTGGCATCCCTGCTGCCGGAGGGTTACGTGTTTAAGAGCGGCAGTACCTGGATCAGCGACCTTAGCAGTACGGAGCTGACCAATGTTTCTATGGCCAAGATCCCCATCAAGAGCATGAACTATCCCACCGAGATGAGCATGACTTATGGCGGTGCGGGGACACTTCTTGTCAATGTAAAGAAGGAAACCGGCACAGGCGCTGTAAGCTTCCAGTGGTACAAGGGGGAGGACGGCAAGGCCACAGCGGTCGGCAGTGCGACAACAAAGAATCAATTTGATCTTTCTGCGCTAAAGCTGTCCGCAGGCCAGCACACCTTCCGCTTTTTGGCCACCTGCGACGGCTACGAGAAGATGAGCGAGGATATTGCTGTGACGGTACAAAAGGCCAACATCAGCGCAAGCCTCATCACGCCGCCCATAGCGCAGGAAAACCTGACCTATACCGGCCAGGAGCAGGCGCTGATTACCGCAGGTAGCGTGACGAAGTATGGCACCATGCAGTACAGCCTGACCGAGAACGGCACATACAGCCCGGACATCCCTACCGGCACCGATGCCGGAGCATATACCGTGTGGTATCGGGGGATTGGCGATGCAA